>Ga0208633_100012_pt1 | contig 204939 bp, 177 predicted proteins | sample LakWasMet63_LOW9_2_FD_183895 | JGI IMG/M metagenome (GOLD analysis project Ga0208633, IMG submission 183895) | Freshwater sediment methanotrophic microbial communities from Lake Washington under simulated oxygen tension - Sediment Metagenome... | ecosystem: Environmental > Aquatic > Freshwater...
TAGTCGGCTCGGTGCTCCTGCACCATGCGCACGGCGCGCTCGCGGACTTCCGGGGAGAACTTCGGTGATTTGTTCATGGCTCCATCTTCTCAAGAGTTGGAGCCTCCTCAAAATCCGGGGCGGTTCAATAGGCTTATTAATGTTGCCACTATGGTAGCCCAATAGGAAGCAAATTCCATATATCTGCTTCCATTTAATGAAGCAAATGTTATAACTATAACTGTGCACTGTCACAAAGACAAACAGCCCCTCGGGGCTGCCTTTTGTAGCTAATAGTTTGATACTCTTTGCCATTAGCTCCCACCTGCTTGAGGCTTGCTATGACTACTTTGGTTAAAGAGTGTTTCAGCGACGCACAACGCGCCCTTGCGACTATTCGCGCGTTTTCTCTTGTCCTGGGCGTGCTCGGATTCTTGTCTGTTGTCGTGGGCGTGGTCTTATCCCGATAGCCGCGTCTACAAAGACAAACAGCCCCGAGGGGCTGCTGCATGTGATGTTCTCTTAACCACTCCAGGTGGGACCCAAGGTTGCCCTTGGGCGGCGCGCTATTTTTCAATCACTCATAGTCGTCTTTGTTGCGATTCTACAGGTTCCTCCCATGGGCTCCAAGGGCTAAACCAGAGGTCTTCTTGAATGATAATGTTTATTATCATTTAAGGATTAATGGGCTAAATAGGGCTAAAACGCCCAGTAGCCGCGCTGTAGACCTTTCCTCAGGTCATCTCTCGGCCTACTGGTGGCATGTTCTCCCAGGCCTCATAGATAGGCAAGGGCCCCCTCATTTCTGCAAGAAGGTCTTCGAGCTTGTAGCGCTGACGCCTATGGGCTTGCACAACGAGCGTGCTTCCAGCAAGAGTGACTTTTACACGCGAGCCCTCAGACAGCCCGTTCTGTTCGACGAACTTTCTGGGGCCCCTTACTACGAGTGCCCGCCCGATTTTTTGAATGGTTTGATGCATACAAGCCTTTCCAGTTGAGTAATCGTGCTCGACATGGCAGGCGATGTAAAGAGCAAGCGTGCCTTTTCTCAGCCTAGAGCTTGTGTGTGCCTAAAAGGCACACGAGGACAGGAAGCCCAGTTTTAGGCCATTTCAGTGGTGTGTGACTATTAGTCACACGGCCCTTCTGATGGCCTTTTTCTCAGCCTGGCGCGTCTGTGTGCCTTTTAGGCACAAGAGGCATCAAGCCAGCTCAAAGGTCTCTTTGCAGCACTCGTAGACCTCCTCCAGAACACCTTCGCTCAAGTCGACATACATTGTGTCGAAGAGTGCAAAGCAGCGTTCTTTGCGCATGAAGCTGTCATTGAACAAGCGCGCGCCTTCCTCGTCGGCCGGCAGATGCATCGAAAGCTCAGTCATCTCGCGTACGATGCGGCGATAGAACATCTCGAACGTGTCCAGGTCTTGCAGCGCCACCGCCGCGGTGTTGCTCATCGTCAGGATGTGCGACACCTCCAGGGCCACCTGGCCAGTGTTGCGGTAGAAGAATTTCTGGGGTTTCTTAGTGGTTTTCATGGGGTCTCCTGTGGATTTTGCTTGGCCATCTCAGTGTGAATCTCAGCGAGCTCTGAAAGAATCTCAAGGGCAACTTCCTGGCCAACGCGGTGGGCTCCTCGAGAGTTCCTCTGCCTGATAGCGTTCCTGAGCTGGTGGACCTTCAAGGTCTGCAGGTCCCTCAGTCGCTTGACGGTGTGGGCCACTGAGCCAGTTCCTCGGGGATTGCTCTGAGTGACTGAGAGTGTCTTTAAGTGACTCTGAGTGTCCCCCGAGGAAAGCGAAGCTTGTTTGTCTGAGAAGCCGTAGGCTCCTTGGACTCCTGGGCTCTCTGCGGAGCTGGCGTTCTTAGAGTTGGTCATGTAGGTATCCTGTGGAATCTATAGGAAGGCTACTGAGGTGTTCTTGAGGGCAACTGCTGGAAGTCCTGAGGAGTCCAAAGGAGAGGCTGGACGCAGTGTCCCGACTCGGGACGGTAAGGGTTTTCTCAATGAAATCAAGGGTTTATGGTTTCTGAGGGTCAACTAGCGGAGTTCTGAAAGAGTCCAAAGGGTTCTAGGTGGAGCAGGTTCGATTGAGGTTTTGAGACTTGAGGGACGCAGTGTCCCGACTCGGGACGGTAGGGTTTTGAGACTTGCGGTGAGGCAGTGCTTTCCTTTTGAGACTGATGCCCGCACCTATGAACGTCCCCCATCCTGGGCGGCACGACGTCACGAACCTCCACTGCACCGCTCTTCGAGGCGACCAGCAGGCTCAGGTCAGCGACTCCAACAAAGAGCTACTTCAGTCTCCAAAACGGAAGCTCAGAGTGACGCTCAAGGGGAGGCTGAAGGAGGAGGAATCTAGTACCTGCTAGGGATTCCAGAGGGTGTCTATTTGACACACTGAGCGGCAACTGGGGGTGTACAAGTTGTACGCGTGCGCCACGCAACAATTAAGTTGGCTTGCCAGGAAGAGCAGCACGACGTCAAGAATCTCCACCACGCCGCTCTTCGAGGTGAGCAGCGGGCTCCTGTCAGCGACTCCAGCCAAGAGCTACTTCAGTATCCAAAACGGCAGCTCAGAGCGCCGCTTAAGGGGAGGCGGAAGGAGGAGGAATCTATTACTTGCTAGGGATTCCAGAGGGTGTCTATTGGACACACTGAGCGGCAACTGGGGGTGTACAAGTTGTACGCTGCGCCACGCGCCCAATGAGTAGCCTTACTAGGAGGGGCGCCACGACGCTGCGAAGCTTCCACCGCTCAGCCTTTCGGGGCGACGCGAGTGTAGCCGGAAGTGTTTCGAAGCTGGAGCCGCCTCCGGCCCTATTCTCCGCATAGTCCAATCACAACAGGGCGTGCAGGTGTCGTGTCCCATTGGGACACGTAGTACACGGCGATAAGGAACGGCACACATGAGGGAGGGCCAGGGAGGCATGGCCTGAGGAAGGCAGAGCCGATGAGGAGGAGATACGCCGCGCGGCGGGAATCGCGAAGCGGGGGGAGAGGTCGGAGAATTGAGGGACTCTAGGCCCTCTGAGCAAATCAATATCGAGGGTTTACTAGACGTAGGGTAGGAGACTTCTCCGACGTTAGAGTAGAGTCATGTAGCATCCCCGTGCTGTCCGACTTCTCAGGGCAAAGCTGGCCAGACAGACGTCGGAGAACCTCAGGTGGAATCCCAACCCTTGATGAGATATTTGTCGCAAGCCGATATATATGTGCTACTCCGCAATCGTCGAGCAAGCCTTCGAAGGATATGTACGAAAGTACAACTCCAAAATCGACTTGGAAACCTTCTATGAGTTGTTCTATGCACGCATGTCGGATGACCGCATCAAGATTCCGAAGGGCATGGAAGACGCCTTCTCATCTGCCCGGACTGAGCGAGGGCGGCAAATATTTGAGCTTGTTCAAGAGTACCGACGACAGCAGGCTAGCCGAATGGAGCAAGACCTATTTGCCCTGCGCAAACGCAAAGCAGATGCCGAGCGCAGTCTGGTCAAAAGGGTGACCAAGGCGGCGACTGAGAGCCTGCGTATCGCTACTAAAAAGCTCACTTGGACACAAGAAAAACTGGCTGATTTGAAGCGCACCAACCCTGAGTCCAGTGACTCGCGAATCTATCCTGGCTATTACGTTCCGGTCATGATTTGGGAAGACGGGCAGAGGGTTATCAAGCCCATGCGATACCAGTGCAGGCCTGCCGGAAAGCCAGCAACCTATGACATGAAATTCCCAGGCACTTACAACGCTCGCCGTGACAACCTAGAGGGATTTTGGAAGGGGCAGTTTGGGCATTCCCATGGACTGATGCTTACTCACGCGTTCTTTGAGCACGTGACTTTGGACGGACCCGACGGCGTGAAGAAGCTCATCCTTGAGTTCAAACCGAATGCTCTCTCTGACATGCTGGTGGCGGTTCTCTGGTCTCGTTGGACTGGTGATGATGGCTCTCAGCTACTTTCATTTGCGGCCATCACGGACGAGCCACCTCCGGAAATTTCTGCCGCTGGACATGACCGTTGTGTCATCCCCATCAAGTCCAAAAACATCGACCGATGGCTTCAACCTTCCGCATCAAACTTGGCTGATTGCTACTCCATCTTGGATGACAGAGAGCGACCGTATTACGAGCATCGGCTCGCTGCCTGAAGCGCCCTTTGCCAACAGCTACTACGCGACCATGAGTCGCCCTTCTGTGGATGTATAGAAAGGCCTCGGCGATTCAGTCCTGTAGAGTCCGAGGGATAGAAAGGCGGTCCTGTAGAAGCTTGGACAACGCCTAAGAGCAAGACGGAGGGGGCGTGGTGTTGAATTTGGACTTCAAATTTATTCGTGAACATCGTGGGACTCAGAACGGCGGCTTTGAGGAGCTCTGCTGTCAGCTGGCATCACTTGAGGACCCGGCTACAGGCTCTCGATTCATACGCAAAGGCCCAGGAGCCGACCAGGGCCTTGAGTGCTACCGAACCTACGTGGACGGGCACGAGGTCGGCTGGCAAGCGAAGTACTTCATCAACGGCTTCGATGACGGCCAAATTAGCGACCTGGACGACTCATTGCAGCGCGCGCTCGATGCCCATCCACAATTGACAAAATTCGTTGTCTGCCTGCCCATCGACTTGCGTGACAATCGGTTCGGCAAGAAGGCCAGCGAAGTTCAGCGCTACGAAAAGTGGTGCAAGAAGAGTATCGAAAATGCAGCCACCAAAGGCCGCACAGTCGAAATCGAACTCTTGAGCGCTTCGAGCATCGGCGAGCGCCTTGGGCGCGATGACCCCGCTTACTCCGGACGGGCACGCTACTGGTTCGACTCCGTCAAGTTCAGTTCGGCATGGTTCCGCGACAAGCTCGATGTGCAGCGCCATAACCTAGGTGAGCGCTACAGCCCCGAAAGCCACGTGGAACTGCCCATCCAGCAGGCATTGCAGGCGGTGGCACGCAACCCAGAATTGCTCGCTGCACCTGCTACGTGGGCGGCCGAGATTACGTACAGAACGGATGGCGCAGTCGGTAGTTTGTCGCGAGAAAATCTGTCGTCTGCTGCCGACCGAGTGCGGCAAGCCTGCAAGTCGCTTCTGCAAAGCCTTGGCGCACCTCCCGTGGCGCTGGAAGCATCAGTGCCCTTGGAGAGCTGGGCGACCTTGGTGGCCGCGGCCATTGGAAGCATCTCCGAAGCCCTGACCGAGGTCGAGAACAAGGTCCCTGAGAAGCGTCGCGACAATCCGCGCAAGGACCTGTTTGACCTCTACTCAGCGGTCAACCGTGTCCGCGAGGAGATTGCGAGCGTGCACTGGCAGCTCATGAACAAGCGCGAGCTGGTCATCTCGGGGCCTGCTGGCATTGGCAAATCTCACCTAATCGCTGACTTCGGACACAAGCAACTAGAGGCAGGTCGCCCCTTCGTCCTTGTACTCAGCGGAAGCCTGAACGATGGAGACCCTTGGGAGCAAATCCGAGGTCAGCTGGACCTGGCCCAGGTAACAACCGCCGACTTCCTCGGCGCACTCGATGCCGCCGCCGAGGCAGCTGACTGCCGTGCAGTGTTGGCGATAGACGCGCTCAACGAGAGGCACGGCATCGCACTATGGGAGACGCGACTGCCGGGGTTCATCCGGCTGGTTCAAAAATTCCCTCGACTGGCACTTGTGCTGACCGTTCGCAGCACTTACTGCCGATTCCTCCCGCTGAATGACCTCGCGCGAGTCGTGCACCCTGGCTTTGCCGGCCACGCCGACGCTGCAGCAAAGGCCTACCTTGACCGTCGCGGCATCCCACGCCCCAGCTCTCCGAACTTGGCAAGGGAGTTCGAGAACCCGCTGTTCCTACGAACCTGTTGCGAGTACCTCGACACCGAGGGCCTCAAACAGCTGCCCAAAGGCATGGATGGCGTCTCCGCTATCTTTGACTTCTATTTGAGCGCGGTTGCCGAAAAAGTCCAGCGGGACCTGAAACTCATCCCCGAGCTGAAGATTTCGCGCAAGGCGTTGGAGCAATTCTTGGAAGCCTGCTCAGCTTATGGGGACGGTGGAAGCTTGCCCTTGGAAGACACTATCAGGTTGCTGGAAGGCATTCACAACTCGGGCGGTTACACAGACCGTAGCCTCTTTTCAGCTTTCATTTCAGAAGGCGTGCTAACGCAGGATGCCGAATGGCAGCCAGGCGGTGTTCACAAGGAAATCATCAGATTCACGTTCGAGCGGCTGTCGGACCACCTGCGCGCAAAACGGCTAATCAGCCAGATTGACCGCACAGACATAGAAGGCTCGTTCCGACGCGCGCCGCTGGCCGCCTACTTCGAACCGTATGAGAGCTGGCAATTTGCCGGGGTCATCGAGGCACTAGCAGTGCAACTTCCAGAGGAGTTTAGCCTCGAGCTGTTCGATGTCCTTCCCAAGGAGGCCATCGACACCCCGTCGCTCTGCGACGCTTTCGAGAGTTCGTTGGCGTGGCGGAGTCCAAAGGCGTTCACAGAACGAACGGCCGAATGGATAGACAAGCTTTGTAAGGCCACTGGTCGCTCAGCCTACGGATTGATGCTTCTGGTCAGTACCGAACCTGAGAACCTATACAACGCCAACTGGCTTCACAAGGACCTGTGGCCACGTCCGATGCCGCACAGAGACGCTGCTTGGTCTGTGTTTCTAGCGCAGGACAATTTGGATGAAGGAGGCGCAGTCGTCTCACTTATCGACTGGGCCTGGGCGACTAACGCCGAAGAAGTCGACGAACAACGCCTCCGGCTTGCCTCAGTAACGCTGACCTGGTTCTTGTCGACCAGCAACCGGGCCGTACGCGACCGCGCCACCAAGGCACTCGTGAATCTGCTTTCTTGCAAGCTTAGTCACGCTGCTGCGCTCGTCGACCAATTCGCAGACGTCGACGACCCATACATCACAGAGCGTCTCCTCGCTGCCTGTTACGGTGCGGCCATGCAGGGCATGGACCGAGCCCGGTGTGGGGTGCTAGCTACTTCGGTCTGGAGAAACTACTTTGCTGAAGACAAGCAGCCACCTCTGAACATCATGGCCCGGGACTATGCCTTCGGTATCCTGCTCTACGTTCAGGCTGCAGGCCAGTTGCCGGTGGTGGTCGACATCGACGCGTGCAGGGCCAAGTTCAAGTCAGCCTGGCCGCTGGAACCTGTGACCGAAGTGGACCTCGAGAAGTATCGCGTCCGGGGATACGGCGATTCCATTTTCTCCTCCACTGACGAGCACGGCGACTTTGGCAACTACACCCTCAGCCGTTGGTTGCAAGACATCGTGGATGTTCCGCGCAACCTTGCAGGTAACACTACCAAGGAGCTGTTTGAAAGCTGGGAAGCAGCCTTAATAAACAAGGGCACAGCCGAGCAGAGAGCGGCCTATCTTGCGCTGCGCAAGCTTACGGTCAACTATAGCTTGCGGCCCCAGCGCTTTTCTTTCACCACCGACAGCACCGGCGAGTCCGAACGACTCTGGGCCGATGTCGGGCATGCTAACGAGGCTTTTAAGGACACGTTGTCCGAGGAGCTGCGGAAGGAATATGCCAAATTCGCGGAACATCATCTTCTTGAGTCAACGCGCATGCGGGACGACAACAGGCGCCCATCGGAGGTCGACCATGGCCCTGCGCGGCGATGGATTTGCGAGCGCGCTCACCAGCTCGGGTGGAGCGAAGAGCTTTTCGAGCAGTTTGAGAGGAGCGGGCATATCAGTCACGACCGAATGGGCAAGCATCGGGTCGAGCGTGTCGGCAAGAAGTACCAATACATTGCGCTATCTGAGGCGACGGCCCGCATGACCGACAACTTAGCGATGTGTTCGTGGGACGACGACGGCAAGCTAAGGGCGTTCGAACCAGGTCCGCGAGGTCGCGACATGAAGAGAGACTTGGACCCATCCCTCCTTGTTCGAAGCACCCTCGAAACCGGCTGGGCAGCGACGCCGGTCACATGGTGGACTCCGTCTGCACCCCGACTTCCGTCCGGCGACACTGACCTGCTCCTTGCATGGCTGCACGTCGAGAGCGACCTGTGCAACGACCTCGGTCAAATCGAGGTTACAAGCCCCGATGGCGAGCGATGGCTGACTACGTACGGCTTTCGACGCTGGACTCTGCCAGGTCATGGCAGGCGCAACCACCCTGATGCCTGGTCGCGTATCAGCTGCCTAGTCACCGCACGAGGCAACGGTCATCAGCTGGCAATGGAGCTGCTCGCTAGGCAGCGCGGCGACGTATCTCTCTTGTGGGAACGTGACTCGCTGGGTCCTTTCCTAGGAGAGCATGGCTGGCGCGACCCGAGGCCAATCGAGTTGGTACAGAACATCAGAGCTGGCATAAAAACGCCTTATGCCGGCATCGTAGAAACACTGCACGCTGAAGGCAACGACAACGACAACTCGGTTGACGACGGGTTCTCGCTCTACCTGCCCTCGTCTGACGTCATCAGGGTGCTGGACCTACACCTACGCAGCGGCAAAGCGCCGGAGTACGTCGACGCCGGCGGCACACTTCGTTGGCAGGACCCCTCACTGAATTCGCGCGGTTCAGGAGCTGGCGTCGTATCCCACAACTACTTCCTGGACAAGCTTGCGAGCGCTGGTCTGGAGCCCGTATGGGTAATTGCCGGCGAGAAGAACGTCTACGCAAGCCAAGACATCGGGGTGTCCATGGGAGGGTTCGGCGGTGGCCTGTACCACACCACCGCCTTTGCAATTGAGGCCGGCGTCCTGAAGTCATTCGGTACGAGGACTGAGTTCCATGCACCGAGTGCAGAACAGCTAGATAAACTGAAGGCACAGTGAAGCGCATGCAGTCGCAGCTTGGTCGTTCTACTAGCTTAAGCCACTACGTTCACCTCCCCAAGCGAGTTCTGATTGGGCAGAGGACAGCAAAACTGCTTGGACGGCCACGTGTTTTTTGGCAAATTGCTTGAAAATCAATATACTGTACATATAAACAGTATTTTGGTTTGCTGGTCCATGTCTTTAGAGCTGAGCAATTGCGCTTCCCCCATCCCTTTGGCGCCAGGCCCTATGGTGGGCCAATTGTTGCCTTGCCCAGTACATGCAGGCTTTCCTTCCCCAGCTGAGGACCTGGGCGCAAAGCGCATCAATCTCTCCGACCTGCTCATTACGCATCCCCAAGCTACCTATTACGTGCAGGCGAGAGGCAGTTCTATGGAAGGCCATGGCATATTCGATGGTGACATTCTGGTCGTGAACAAGGCCCTGCGTCCACAGCACAATCACATCGTCGTCGCAATCGTAGATGGCGAGTTCACCGTCAAACAGCTCTACCAACGCTCGGGGCGGATGTGTCTCAAGGCAGGTAACCATACCTACCCGGACATCGTGCCCCGAGAAGGTCAAACCATTGAGACCTGGGGCGTGGTCGTCGCCGCCATCAAACGCTTTGTGCAGTGAGGCCAACCTAATGCGCGCCCCTCGCAAATCCCATCCCGAGTTCGACCCGGCTGGACTCTATGCCTATCCAGAGCACCTGCGAGCCAGCCTGGACGAGCTGCCCCAGGCACCTGGGGTCTACATCTTCCATGGGGAGGAAGGTGATTTGCCGCTGTACATCGGAAAGTCCGTCAACCTGCGCAGCCGCGTGCTGGCCCACCTTCGCGCCGTGGATGAGGCCCGCATGCTGCGCCAAAGCCGGCGTATCAGTTTTCAGCGCACAGGGGGCGAGATTGGAGCCCTTCTGCTGGAAGCTAGTCTCATCAAGCAAATGCACCCGCTTTTCAACCAGAAGTTGCGCCGCACCCGCCAGCTCTGTGCCTGGCAGCTACCTCCTTCCGGAGACCGTATTCCAGAGCTGGTCTTCTCCAAGGACCTGGACTTTGCCAGCAGCCAGTGCCTATTCGGGCTCTATGCAAGTCGTCACGCCGCCGTCCAGGCCTTGCAGGCTGTGGCTGACCAGCACAAACTTTGCTACACCATGCTCGGGCTGGAGCCGCGCGCAGCCCGTGGGTGCTTTCGTTCCATGCTCCGGCAGTGTGCCGGCGCCTGTTGTGGGTTAGAAAGCCGTGAGTCTCACGATGCGCGGCTGCTAGCGGCTCTTGAGGATATTCAAGTCCATTGTTGGCCCTATCCCGGTGCCGTAGGTCTGCTGGAGCGCTTCGAAGACATTCACCAGGTCCACGTCATTCACCATTGGCACTATCTTGGAAGTGCAGGGACGCTGGAGGACGCCCGGAGGCTGGTGCGAAGTGCGCCCGGGTTCGACGCAGATGGCTACAAGATTCTTTGCAAACCATTGCTGTCGGGTCGCCAGCAAGTTGTGCTTCTGTAGTTGCAGACTCTAGGGTTTTAACTGTGTATGCCCTCATCGATGGCAATAACTTCTACGTGAGTTGCGAACGGGTCTTCCGTCCCAGCCTACAGGGAAGGCCCGTGATAGTGCTATCCAACAACGACGGCTGCGCCATCGCGCGTAGCAATGAAGCCAAGGCCTTGGGCATCCGGATGGGCGCGCCCTGGCACGAAATACGGCATATGGAGCAGTCACATGGCCTGGTGGCCTTATCGGCCAACTTCGCTCTGTATGGCGACTTGTCCGACCGCATGATGAGCCTGGCGGCCGGACTTGGGCCCCACCAGGAGATTTACTCCATTGATGAGAGTTTTGTGGACCTCACAGGGGTGCCAGGCAACTTGGTCGAGCGAGGCAGAAAAATACGCGAGCGCATCCTGCAGTGGGTCGGCATTCCGTGCTGTATTGGCATTGCCCGCACCAAAACGCTGGCCAAATTGGCCAACCATGTGGCCAAGACCGCCGAGCGTAAGCCCGGTTCGTACCCTGAGCATCTTGCCCAAATCTGTAACCTCGAAGCTCTCGGTAGTGATGAGCTTGAAGATGTATTCCGTCGCACTCAGGTCCAGGAGGTCTGGGGCATCGGCCCGCGTATTGGCCTACAGCTCATAAACGAAGGTATTCAGACCGTTTACGACCTGGTGCAGATAGATGGAGCGACGGTGAAGCGTGGGTGGTCGGTCATGCTTGAACGAACGGTGCGGGAGCTCAAAGGAATGCCATGTATTGAGCTTGACCATAGCCCGCCGCCCAAACAGCAGATTGCATCGACACGCTCATTTGGTAGGACGGTTACTGGATTCACGGACCTAGAAGAGGCCGTGACAGAGTTCGCCAGTAGGACTGCTCAGAAACTTCGTGGACAACACTCCTTTTGTGCTCAGGTCATGGTCTTCATCCGAACCAGTCCATTTCGAAAAGACCCGCAGTACAGCCGCAGCATCGTGGTCCCTCTACGCCGGCCAACTGCTGACAGCGCATCTATCACTCAGGGCGCACTTCAGGGGTTGAAAGCAATCTTTCGAGAAGGCTTCAACTATGCCAAAGCGGGTGTGATGCTTCTGGATTTACAGCCAGACGACCAACTACAAATGGAACTCACCCTCGAAGACGAGGAAGACTCAGGCCGGAGCCGAGTCAGGTTGATGTCCGCGCTAGATGCGGTAAATGAGCGCTACGGACGAGGAACATTGACCCTGGGTAGCGCTGGAGTGAGAGGGGCCCGCCGAAGTTGGACAATGAAACAGGAGCGCAGGACACCTAGGTACACAACCCATGTTGGGGAGATGCTCGAGGTTCGAGCGTAAAAGCTGATTTCCGTATCGACAGCTTGTGCGACTGAAAATCTAAGATTTTGCTAGTAAGTAGGTAACGGCGCTTCTGCAATTGCAGCGACTTTTTGCACCACGCTGGGCGAGGTCGAGACAGAAGTTCAGCCATTAACCCTAGCTTTTTCAGCATTGATTCCATGGAATCCTTGAAAAGGATAGGGTGGTGTTTGAGTGCAAAGCTCTGACGAAAAACTTTTGTTTTATGAAGACTTACTCTTCCTATACTGAATGCACAGCATTGAACATCGCCCCGCCGAGCACATCGCCGCCGGGCCCCTTTTTGAGGGATTGCGAGCGTGTAGTCGTTGCGACGCTTACATGCCAATGCATCGACTGAAAAACCACCCCTTGCGTCGGCCTAAGAATCGGGCTTTGGGTGGGTTCATTCAAGAATGAGCTAATCGATGACGTGCCCTCAATGCCCGACGCCGATGCACCGGGGGTATTGAAGACCGGCCAGTACCGGGGGGCAGAGTTTGAATACTGGACAGGGCGGCGAAGGTAGCACCTTGACTCGAAAGGCTGCCGGGAGGTGATTGCGTTTTGAACTCAAGCACCTGAAGGTCTATTCCATTCAGTTGGGAGGCTGGGGGGTGTTTGCGTTTTTTTAAGATTGAGTAAAGGCTTACCAGGAAGAGTAACTCTAGGATGGAGTATCTCAATGCGGGCAGTCCTTACTGGGGAGGCTCGCTGAAAACGCTATGCCAAGTGAGGCGCAGACAAGAGCGAGGGGCGAAGCCCCCCCAAAAATGAAGCAATCCACCAGAGGGAAGAAGGCAGACTCGGCAAAGGAGGCTGAGGTTAGGCGAGAACTGCTGGTTGAAAATATTTAAAGATGGACATCGAAGTGAGCTATACCTAAAACAGGCATCTGCCTGGACTCACCAGAAAAGCTCAAATGATTGTTCATGCATCCAAAAAGCAACCTGACGGCACGAAGCTCGAGCCTCACCATTCGAATGCAGGCAGCAGTTTCAGCACCATCTTGATGCCGTTGCCTCGGGTGCGTAGATTTTCGAAGCGTACTTGGTGTCAGCCGGTCAACGCCACCGCACGACCTCGAATCTCATCCAAAACCTGCACCATCGCCTGCACCTTTGCTGGCGGGAAAATCCCAATCGGCCCCTGCGAATTCAGGTCGGTAAATGGCGATTCAAACAAACGACTTGAATCCATTACCCCAGTTTGCGTGAGTTCTTGAACCACGAGATTGATGAACTCAATCTGATTGGGTGTGACGGTCGTGCCATTGATGAACTCACTGAAGGCCTGCATTGCAGCCTCGTGGTCCAAGCCCACCAGGGAGCGGATAAAGATGCCCAATCCGTGGCTCTGCGTTTTAGCCTCCTGAATCAACGTGGGTGTCCCGCCGGCCTGAAGCAGCATCTTTTCGAGCTCGACCAAGTCAGTCGGCGTGAGGGGTTGATTGCGCCGCAAACGTTGCAATGCCAAGTGGGACTCATGCTCTTTGAGGAACTGGCGAGCCTTCTCTCTGAACTTCGCCATGTTCAGGCCTGCAGTAACCTGCGGAAGCTGCACCTTCGTCAGCTCGCCAATCTCATCCTCGAAGTTTGTGTAAACAATCTTCTTCTGCCCTTTGGGAATCAACTTCACCAAGGCGCGTAGACGCTTGCGTACAGTCTCCAAGACGGGAACGGTCACACCCTCCCACCACTCATCACTAGACACCGATTGAATCAGCACCATCTCTGCCTTAATGGCAGGAATGGCCATCTGCTCCTCAAGCGCGCTGGCAATGGCCTGAATCTTGGTCTTCAGGGTGATGAAGTCTGGTTTGGCTTGCAGGATGGCCAATTGGGTTCGCAGCACCAGCACGTCAAAGCGCTTTGCTTCCTCGTCCTCGTCGGCGAGTTCGGTGGGTAGGCCCGCAACGCGCGACGTCAGCTCATGCACGTCATCCGGTTGCAGCGAATCCCAAGCTTCTGCCTTGGCGTACTTCTCCACGGCTTGACGCTGTGGACGCACCACAAAGTTCTCCAAGTTCATAGCCGCAACGTTCTGATGCAGCAGGCCTGCTGTCGCTTTGCGCAGCTCCTCCAACGACGGATGTCCATCATCTTCACTCGGTGGGTTTTCTCCAGCCTTTGGCTCTGCGCCCAACTTGGTGTCCAACTCGGTCAGAAGTGAAACACGTGCCTTGAAAAGCCGTGTGCTCAATGGCTCGGTCCCTGACCCCTCCTTGAAATCCGGGTTCTGGCTAAAGAACTCGAGGTTTTGGCAATAGTCGAAGATAAAGAAGTTCTGCTTGTGTTCACCTGGGCCGAATAGGTCAGGGCACAGCCGGGTCCCGCGCCCCACCATCTGCCAGAACTTGGTCTTGGAGCGCACGACCTTGAAAAACACCAGGTTCACGACTTCGGGGACGTCAATGCCGGTATCGAGCATGTCCACTGAAATCGCAATGTGCGGCATCTTCTCCTTGTTGGAAAAGTCATCAATGATGCTCTGGGCGTATTCCGTCTTGTAGGTCACCACACGAGCGAAGTGCCCTTTGTAGTGGGGATAGTTAGCATCGAACCGCTTCGCTATGAAATCGGCGTGGTCGTTGTTTTTGGCAAATATGATGGTTTTGCCCAGCCTGTCCCCGCCAGCCACCTTCTGGCCATGGGTCATCAAGGTCGACAAAACCTTGTCGACCGTGTCCTCATTGAAGAGCCATTTGTTCAGAGCCTCGGCATCCACCGCATCCGGTGTATTCCCTTCCTCGTCCCATTCGAGCTCATCCCATTGTTCTTTCTCCTCTTCGCTGAGGTCGTCATAGCGGATACCTTCGCGCTGAAACTTCAGCGGGACAGAGATGGGAACGGGGGGCACCAAGTGACCGTCCGCGACCGCTTCATCCAACCCATAAGCATCGGTTGGCACACCGTCTTCTAACCCGAACAGACCGTAGGTGTTGTGGTCAATCTCATCCTTCGGCGTCGCAGTCAACCCGACCAGTAGTGAGTCAAAGTAGTCGAAGATGGCACAGTACCGTTGGTAGATGGAGCGGTGGGCTTCGTCGACCACGATGAGGTCAAAGTGTCCCACCCCAAAACGTCGCTGCCCACTGGCAACGTCATCAATCAACCCCATCATCGTCGGGTAGGTCGACACAAAGACACGACCCTCGGTATCTTTGTCGGTCACCAGATTGACGGGAGATGCGTCAGGCAGGTGCTTCTTGAAGGCATTGACCGCCTGGTTCACCAAAGCAACGCGGTCGGCCAGAAACAAGATGCGCTTGGCCCAGTTGCACTTCATCAGCATGTCGGCCAGGGCAATGACCGTACGAGTCTTGCCGGAGCCGGTGGCCATCACCAGCAATGCTTTACGCTGTCTGTCCTTCTCAAATGTCTCACCTACCCTGCGTACAGCCCGGGTTTGGTAGTAGCGTTCGATGATGCTGGCGTCAATGACTGCAGAGCCCAATGCCTTGCGGCTGCTGCGTCTTTGTATGGACAGCTCCAGCTCGGGCTTTTTGTAGAAGCCCTGAACTGGACGCGGTGGGTAGTTGGTGTCATCCCACACCCAATGTTCATAACCGTTGGAGTAGAAGATGATGGGCCGCTGGCCATAGGCCTTCTCCAGGCAGTCTGCGTACAGCTTGGCCTGTTGTTGACCTACCGTCGGGTTCTTGGTGGTACGTTTGGCCTCAATAAGTGCCAATGGTTTGCCGTCATCACCCCACAGCACGTAATCCACGTAGCCCACCCCCTGGTTGTTGGGCATGCCGCTGACTTCCACCTCGAAGTTCAGCGCCGGGTCCAGGTTCCAGCCAGCTTCTTTGAGCAATACGTCGATGAATGCCTTGCGCGTTTCAGCTTCGGAATAGTCGTGGGTATCCGGTTCGGCAGAGTTGGCTTTCTTGGCTGCAGCTACGGCCTCACGCAGCTGTTGTAGCTCGTCGTTCAGGGCCGCCTTATCAGCGAGTGCGGCCTGAAGCTTTTCATCGCGCTCCTTGAGGCTGGCTTCCAGCTTCTGAAGTTGTTCGGCAGACTGGGGCGCCGTGCCGCCGGAGGCAGACGGCAGCAATGTGGCCGAAAACGTTAGGCCAGGGGAAGGACGGTTTGTTCGGCCATAGGTGCGTGCGAGCCAATAGCAGAAGTGAAAGAGCTCACGGGTCGCGTTGACTGCGTCCGTGGGCGACATCTTCTTGGCGCTGTGCACCGCCATATTGCCCAAGTCCTTGATGAGACGGGCTTTGGTGAACAGAGGGTCGCCGACGGTGCTCTTGAAGGTTGGTTCGTGGATGAACGCGCTCAGGTTGTCCTGGTATGGTGGACGCAGCGCCCGGTCATGGGCATACATCCAGGCGACCGCCAACTCCAGAGTGCGCCGGGCATAGAAACAGGAGGTACGAGCATCGGTATTCGCTGCTCCTTCGGCTTTGGTGGCAGACTCAAAAAGAACTGCCCATTCGGGCTGAAGGAAAGCGAAATTGCTCATTTTTTTGCTTTTTCCTTGATGAACGTATTCATTCTCGCCGCTAGCGCCTTCCTGCGGCATGCCAGGAAAGCCCGATAGTTGTCAGTCGACCACAAGGCCTCATCGACTGGAACGCATTGGCTCTCCAAAGTCTCCTGGCCCTGTTTGGTCACAATGTCCACCAGATACTGGGTAGCTTCCTTGTTACTGATGCGCCGGTTGGTCTGGCCGGTGATGAAGGCCATGTTGGCAATTTCGTTGATTTCCCCGGTTTCGTAGCCGCGCTCCTTGAGCAGCGACCTGGGGATGATGTGGTGCCATTGGATGAAATGCAACTTGCCCTGGTGGGTGAGCGACAGGCCCAGTCCGCTGTACCAGTCCTTGGCGCCAGCATCCTTCAAGGCTAGGTAGGCCAATGAGAAGAGCGGGCTGTTCACGCCACGTCCGGCCAAGTCACTCGGTTCAATGTGCAGGCGGCCAAATTGGCGCTTAACTGGGTCCATCAAGCCAGCTATGCCATCGCCCCGGTAGAGAATGGCCAGGTCCTCATTCAGCAGGGTTTCGGTCGAACCGCGTGAGTAGCGGCCACGGGCATTGGCCACCAGCAACCAGTGCAACAAGGCATGCTGCTCATCGGCGGTCAGCTTGTTGTCCTTGAGACGGCTCACCGCCGCCAGCACATGAATGAACATGGGAGACGACAGCAGTGACTCGTCCTCTATCCCGGCGTTGCTGCGGAGGAAGTTGATGGCAAAGCGCAGTCCTTCTTGTGCCTGTTGCCAGCCGTCCTTCAGCTTCTCAATGGGCGTACTGGCCACGCTACGGAATAGGCACTGCTGGGTGGCAAACACCACAATGGCGCGCACCAATTGGCCCAGTTCAATGGTGAACCAGCTTTGCTCGCACTCGTCCTGGAACGCTTCCAGTTCCTTCAGCAGATTCGGCCAGCGTGATGACATCTGAGCGAGCGCCAGGTCAGATGACTTGAGCTTTGCACCCAGCGAGTTCACCCGTACGAAGATTTCGGTGACTTCTTCGTAGCTCATGCTGCGTTCCAGCACATGCACCACGTACTGGTAGTCCTTGATGGCGCGCAGCTTTTTCAGACGGTCAGAATATTTCTGAAAGCGCGGGTCGTCGAAAGAGGTGATGCCAGCCTTTTTCAGAATTTCCGCGTCGTTGGCCGTGGCAAACACCGCGCTCACGGACACCCACTGCGGTTGCGAGGCCAGGTTCTTGGCCGCCACCACGAAGGTCCGCCGGTTCAGCTTTTCCTGCAAGCCCTGCTCGTTGCCGTCTTCGCCATCCTCAGATTCGTCGTTCAACTCGTCATCGCTGGCCGTAGGAGCATCCTCATCACTTTCCACTTCCACGATGTCGGTCGGTGGTCCGTCCGGATGGTCAAGGTTGAATAGGATGTCGATGGGCCGTTTGCGCCCACGCACCTGCACCGAAGTGCCGCTCAGTACGGCGGTCAATGAGGTCAGGCGCTGCTGGCCATCCAGCAGTAGCTTTCGACCAGCAAAAGCGTTGCTGTCCTGGACAATCGCAAAGTCCCGCGTCGGCACCGGCTCGTCGGTTTCCCACATCAGGATGGAGCCGCTGGGGTAGCCGCGATAGAGTGAATCCAAAAGGTCACGCACCCGCGTTGCTCGCCAAACGTAATGGCGCTGGATTTCGGGCAGGCGCAACTCGCCGCGCTTGTACATGTCCACCAAAGTACCGATGGGGATGTTTTGCTGCTGCATGGTCAGAGCTCTCCACGGAAGGCACGGTGTTGGATGGCTGCAAATAGATTAGAAAGCTCTTTATAGCTTTGCTTGGACTTCTCTGTTTGCACGTCAACTGAAAGCACAACGCTTTCAAAGCGTCGTTGCAATTCAATTGGAGGAGAGGCAATTTCCAGCTGCTTGAGCGCAAATATTTTCAACTCAGCAAACGTGGTGCCTGACGCAATTTTTGAGTAGTTTTTTGCGAATACCAATTTCAAATAGTGCCTCAAATACATACTGCTGATTTGATGTTGTTGCACCTTAATCCAGAGCACGCGTGCATCTTTGAAGTAGAACGGTTCCTCGGTATCAACTACAAAGATGCGACCGTCTGGACAAATGGACGGCAGCAACAAGTCTCCTTTGCGAGGAACTCCTGCTTCAGCCTTTAAGCGCGAATAGTGTTCCTTCGATATGAAGAGTGTTGGCTTTGCTTTTACGCCTTCTCCGAGCTCACCTATCTCAGTGCCTCTGAAAAATGGGATGCCTTCTTCCGTCAATTCCTCAACGAAAACGCGCTTACTGGAACCCACTTCACAAATCGAATCCAATCGCTGTGTTTCCCACCCCTTCGGGTTCGTCGCTGGGTCCCCAAACATTTCCACAAAAATCGACTGGGCAAGGCGGTCGAGTTGGGCCAAGGCCTCGCGACTCTTGGTGCGCAGGGCGTCGGCTTTGTCAAGGATAGCGGCGATACGGCGTTGTTCGGGGAGGGGGGGGTGAGGGACTTTGTATTGCCAAAATTCACTCATCACCATGCGTGGCATCTTGGCACCAGCTACCACTGTATTTGCGAAGTTCAGGAATTCCGGCGAGCGAAGGAAGTATGCCAAGTAGGATGGCAACACACGGTCCGTATCGCACTTAATCGGCACTAGTTCCGTTGTGGCATACCCATCCGCGTCCGCAACCACGACCTTGTTGAGGTATGGGCGAAGCTTGGAATACAGAACCGTCCCTGCCTCGAACGGGTAGGTTGAGGGGCCAAGCGCCTTTGGGGTAACCATCACTCTGGAAAGAATGCGGCCGGAGTCTGATTCAATCTGGTCGAGATTCAGGCTCCAAACCTCGGCATCGGTAGACGAGCCGCGCTTGGTGCGCCCTTCAACAACCAAGTCCTGAATTGCGCTTCGCGGGAAGCCCGTCACTTCAGCATCCCCTCTAGCACATTCATATCCCTCTGAATCTCACCTTCAAGCTGCTTCAGCTTGGCAAGAATCTCCATCGGACGCTCGTGTGCCACTGCCTCATGCACCACTTCCTTGTAACGGTTGATGCTGAGGTCGTAACCCTGTGCAGCAATGTCGGCTTTGGGGACGCAGAAGCTCTGCGCAGTTCGCGGGCGGCTTTTCTCGCCGCTCTCCCTCTGCGCCCAGCGGGCTAGAGCATCGGGTAGGTTGTTCTTGGCGTGCTCGGATTCGTTCAACGGCTGGGCCGGGTTGGAGCCAAGCTTGTCCTCGTCCAGCAACGGCTGGCGCTTGTCGTCGAGGCTCCAGCCATCGGCCTGCATGTCGTAGAACCACACAGAATCGGTTCCGCCCGAGTTGGTCTTGGTGAACAGTAGGATTGCGGTGGAGACGCCGGCATAGGGTTTGAAGACACCAGGCGGGAGCGAAATCACCCCGTCTAGCTTCTGTTCTTCCACCAGCATTTGCCGTAGCGCCTTATGCGCCTTGCTGGAGCCAAATAGCACTCCATCGGGCACGATGATGGCGGCACGGCCACCGGGTTTCAAGAGGCGAAGGAAAAGCGCTAAGAACAGCAGCTCCGTCTTTTTGGTCTTGACGATGGCCTGCAGGTCTTTGGCTGTGTTCTCGTAATCGAGACTGCCGGCAAAGGGCGGATTGGCGAGGATAAGGCTGTACTTTTCTTCGTCGCCCGAGTGGTCTTGTGCCAGCGAATCCTTGTAGCGGATGTCCGGGTTATCCACTCCGTGCAGCGCCATGTTCATGCTGCCAATTCGCAGCATGGTGTTGTCAAAGTCGTAGCCATGGAACATGCCATGGTGAAAATGGTCGCGGTTGGTTGCGTTGTTGAATAGCTCCGGACGCTTTTCTCGCAGGTACTCGCCAGCTGCAACCAGGAAGCCACATGTACCGCTGGCCGGGTCGCAAATGGTGTCCTTGGGAGTGGGCGCCGTCAGCTCCACCATCAGTTTGATGATGTGACGCGGGGTGCGGAACTGCCCGTTCTGGCCCGCGCTGGCAATTTTGCCCAGCATGTATTCATAGAGGTCGCCTTTGGTGTCACGGTCCTCCATGGGCACGTGGTCCAGCATGTCCACCACCTTAGCCAGCAAGGCAGGGGTGGGGATGGTGAACCGGGCGTCTTTCATGTGTTGGGCGTAGGTGGAGCCATCGCCGCCACCCGTGACCAAACCGGTGCGAAGGAAGGGGAACACATGCTCACTGACGACGGTGTGCATTTCTGCGGGTGAGAAATTCTTGAACCGCGACCAGCGCAAGTCGTTGTAGTCGCGCCCCTTGGCATCCTGACCCTCGGGGAAGATGCGCTTCTTCAACGGCTGTTTGAGGACGAGAGCCTTGCTTTCTTCCAGAGTGTGGGCGTCATCCAGCCGGCGGATGAAAAGCAGGTAAGTGATTTGCTCCAACACTTCCAGCGGATTGGAAATGCCTCCGGACCAGAAGGAGTCCCAGATAGAGTTGATTTGGCTGCGAAGTTCGCCCGTGAGCATTTGCTGTCCTTTTGTTGCTTTTAGTAGCTATTGTGCTGAACTGAACCTGCAAGGTTCTTTCATCTCTCTTCATGCAGTCCTTTGTGAAACCCCGAGTACTTTCAGGTAGTTCTCAGGGCGAACCGGAGGAGGGGAGTGAGTATCCGTCTGTCATCAACGAAGCTGAATTGCAGCCTTGCTGACGAAGACTGTCTGATAGCTCACATGGTTTCAAGATTTGCAGAGAGATATGGCGAAAGCTCCGAGCGGTTCTTGAGAATGATTTGCTGTGCCTCGGCTCGGGTTGTCTCAACGTTTTCAAGACCAAGTTGTCGCATCGTGTAGAACAACAGTGCGTAGCGACATTTCATTTTGAGTTCTCCATCGTCCATTCCGTAATCTAGTTCTATTACACGACGTTTGGCCTCAGTCAGTCCTGGGTGAGGGGCGAGTACTAGAGTCAAGACGGTATTCCACTCCACGTCTTCGTCTGCTGTCTTTCCGGCTGGTTCACTACCAAGAACGTTTATGAAGCGTCCTAAGACGAAGTCAAGAAACCTCTCTCGAGAATGACAGAACGCGCGCACATGCCAACGAAATCCGTCAAAGGCGAGGGCATGTGGAGAAATGGTTCGTGAACTTGGTTCAGCCCGCGACATTGATTGATATACGACCTTGAGGCCTGTACGGTCTCTGATGGCTCGGAGAACAGCAGCAAGAGTGTTGGGCTCAACGATGCGTCCAGGTTGCGGAACGCAATCCACGTCAGGGCGCCAGCCAATGAAGCTGGTGCCGGCATCAAGCTCATTCTTTGCCGTCGCCTGGAGTTCGCTTAAGTATTGCTGAGGCTGGCTATGCGAACGTACCGGGGAAAACTCCGGCGTCGCCAAGTACACCCGAGAACTCCGGTCGTAGGTCAGATTCCCGGGGGCCAGCTCCGCGTATCTGGAGATGTCTAGCGATGCTTGCGGGACTGAAATCCCGAAGAAGTCGGTCAAATCCCCCCGGTTGAGTCGACCCTCCCATCTCAGGCGAAAGTCAATGAAATCCAGCCGTCGGTCCTGACCCCAACGAACGGGTGTTGCCTTGGCTGAGCCATTTTCTTGGCCGTTATCGGTCATTTCCTTCATGCGCGGGATGCTAACACAAGAATAAAAACTAGACGCGCATAGTTATTATGCGTATAATTACAATCCGTGTATCAATACTGGCACTTCGAAATGGAAAAGTAACGAGGCTATTCCCTGGCGCGCTCGGAGGATGGCTGTTTGTGTAACCAGATTCATTAAAGACTATGGAACATCGCATCATTTTTTACCCTGTTGGTAACGGGGATACCAGCCAAATCATTCTGAGCAATGGCAAGCGCATCCTGATGGACTACAGACATCAGAAAAAGACGGAGGACGGTACTGGTCCGGAAATCGACTTGCGGAGTCGCTTGCGCAAAGAATTGAAGGACGCTGGCCGCGACTACTTCGACGTGGTGGCATTCACGCATGGGGACAAAGACCACATTGAAAACAGCACCGAATTCTTCGAGCTACAGCATGCTGATAAGTACCAGGGCGAAGGGCGCATAAAGATTCGGACCCTTTGGGTACCGGCCGCAATGGTCCTTGAGACAGGAACAAATGATGAGCAGTCTTCGGAGTTCGTGTTTTGGCGCCAGGAAGCGCGATATCGCCTGAAGGAAGGAAAGGGAATCCGCGTCTTCTCTAAGCCAGACAAGCTCAAGGGCTGGCTGGAGGAGAACGGCCTAACGCTCGAGTCACGTCGTCACCTCATTACCGACGCGGGTCAACTCGCTCCGGACTTCAAAGTTGACGTTGATGGTGTTGAATTTTTCTGCCATTCACCATTTATCAAGCACGTTGATGAGGGTGATGACCTGCGGAATGACGCATCTTTGATTTTCAATGTACGTTTGCGGCAAGACGGAAAGGACTACGACTACCTAGCCGTAGGTGATTCCACGTGGGAAGTCTTAGGGGACATTGTCGAGGCGACCAAGGTGCATGACAACATGGACCGTCTGGCATGGGACCTTTACAACATCCCGCACCATTGCAGCTACAAGGCCTTGAGCGACGATAAGGGCGAAACCGAAACAGTCCCCAAGGATGGGGTCAAGGAGATTCTTCTTGCTGGAAAGGCGGGGGCTTACCTTGTTAGCTCTAGCTTTCCGATTCTCGATACAAAGGAGGGCCGAGAACAAGCGCTGCCGCCACATATTCAAGCCAAGAAGTGCTACGAGACCTACCGAAAGAAGACCAGCGGCGCGAAGTTCTTGGTAACTATGGAGGAGCCGAACGGAACGAAACCAGAGCCACTGGAGTTCAAGGTCGACAGCATGGGTGTGTCCTTGGTTCGTACCGCCACTTCGGCCGCTGCCATTCTCACTTCGAGGCCTGCACCGAGGGCGGGTTAAGTGGACGACCAGTACTTCTCTGTTGGGCAAGTGCTGCCAGGGCTGGAGGCTGGCCTGCTAGAGAATGAGCAGAGCAGGCGCCTTTTGGCCGCCTGTCAACGGTCGACCGCATTTGAAGTTGTGGAATTGCGGCGCTTGGAACGGAGTGACGAGGCGGGAACAGGGAAGATAGTCGTTGATGGAATTGTGGTCGACTGTTGTGACGGAACTGTTCCATCACACAACCCGGTTGGCATCAAGAACCGTGAACGACTGATTTTGGTCTACGGACTCAACAAGGAGCTGCCGCACGAAGTTCGTGCGCTTCGGCGAGACTTTCCTGACACACCGCATCAAAACCAAGTGTTGCCAGGTGATGCTGCCTCGTTGTGCCTCTACTTTGAGACCTGGAGTTCGGTCGAGCGAACATGGACACCTGAAAAACACCTTCAGCGGATACTTTGGTGGCTGCGCGAAACCGCATTAGGGACGCTGCATCGAAGTGACCAACCTCTGGAAAGGATGTACCTGCACACCTCTCATCAGATTGTTTTGCCTGCAGATTTCCATGCCCGTGCTGCCAATTCATTAGAGGTTTTGCATTTGTGCTGGGCACGCTCCAAACCCAGCGGGAAGACGATGAGAGGGTATTTCGAGCCTAGAGGCTCATCAAAAGTGAATACGGATGGTCCGGCTATGGACTCCTTGGTTGTGCAGGCTCCTCCTGCCGTGGCTTCTCGTATCGAGAGATACCCAACCTCTTTGGGGCAGCTCCATGACCAACTTGCTGCTCGCGGTTCTGACTTCGCATCTGTTCTAACCGATACGGTGAAAAAGTTAGCAGCTCAAGGTGGTCTACCCATTCGCGGTACTCAAGTGCAGAACACGTTACTCCTGCTGCAAATCCCCATGACGGGAGAGGAAGCGGAGAGTCCTAAGAGGGTTGATGTTATTGGGTTTCTCATCCTCGATGCGAATCTCGCAACTCTGGGTATCGCATGCGACGCCGCTTTTGATGGAAAGGACGGAAAAGCCTACGCCAATAACTTCCCAATCCCTGCAACAGAAGGTACGGGCGACACTGGTAACCGGCGATGGCGCGCTCTCTCCATCGACCCGGTTGACGTGCGAATTTCCTTCCAAGCAAATGATGTGAGGAAGGCTTCCGGCATCCCGGATGATGGCGCCGAATTCGAGGGCGTCATAGCTGGCGTAGGCGCACTTGGGAGCTGCATGGCTGACCTATGGAGCCGTGCAGGGTGGGGACATTGGACCTATATCGACCACGACATATTGCTTCCCCACAATCTTGTTCGTCACATTGGCAAGGATTGGCAAATCGGCTGGGAAAAAGTCGATGCTGTGGCGCAAATGGCAGAACTGACCTGGCCAACTGGTCGAAAGCCCGTTGGGATTTCCGCAAAGGCTACTGATGTCGAGAATGCTGAAGTAAAACGCGCAATCGCTAATTCGCAACTCCTTGTCGATGCGTCCACTACGCTGGAGGTGCCCCGAGACCTATCGGAGGATGGCGATGGCCCACGCATGGCATCTACTTTCATTACGCCTTCAGGGCGCGATTCTGTCCTCCTCCTGGAGGATTCCATGCGGACATTTCGGATGCATGCAATTGAGGCACAGTATTACCGTGCAGTGCTGAATGCCGATTGGGGTGTGTCGCACCTTAATGGCCATCACGGGAGCTACTGGGTCGGAGGCGGCTGTAGGGACCTGTCTGGGGTTTTGTCGCATGAGTTGGTGCAACTCCATGGCTCCACACTCGCACGACAAGTCAGGCTGCTTTCTGGCAAGCCTGAAGCTCAGATTCGGATTTGGGTTCTGGACGAATCTATCGGCTCACTGACTTGTCAATCCGTAGCCGTGGCTAAGCCACGAGAGTTGCTCCTTCACGAATGGCGTGTCATATGGGATGAGGGTCTGGAGGTGAAGCTGGGCCGCCTACGAGAAGCGCGCCTTCCAAGGGAAACTGGCGGCGTCATCCTTGGGTACGTTGACCAGAAAAGGAGGTCAATCCATATGGTGGATGTGCTGCCTGCCCCGACGGATAGCGCGGAGAGCCCAGCTGAGTTCGTCCGCGGAGCGGCCGGCGTACGCGAAGCAATTGACGAAGCTGCATCCAAAACCGCTGGAATCGTCGGCTACCTAGGGGAATGGCATTCACACCCGCGCCACTCGTCCGCAGAGCCGAGTACGACTGACGACAGATTGCTGGCCCATTTGGCGGATACGCTTGTCTTGGACGGAGTGCCGGGACTAATGGTCATCGTAGGTGAAGGCAACGTTTCGATTTCCTTGGGAGAAGGATGTATGCAATGAGCGAAGGTTCAAATCTGCATCTCCTTGCCCCAATGGGTCTTGCTCTTTCTGGTGGAGGAGTCCGAGCCGCCGCCTTTCACGCTGGAGTTTTGCGATACCTAGCTGAACATGGTCTTCTCGAAAAGGTAGCCCATGTTTCATCGGTATCTGGGGGGAGTCTGTTCGTCGGTCTGGTTTTCAGGTACGGAAACTACTGCTGGCCTAATTCGTCGACCTACCTCGAGGTGGTTTTTCCACAGATTCGGAATACGCTGACCACAAAGTCGCTGCAACGTTCGGCAGTTCTCCGGCTAGCTCTCAACCCCTTGAACTGGCGCTTTGTTCTTTCACGCGCCAACGTCCTTGCTCAGGCCATCCGCAAACTATGGGGCATCGACGTGCCTCTCAGTAAGCTCAATAGTGGTCCGACCTGGTCCATCAACTGCACAACTGGAGAGACTGGGCGCCGGTTCCGATTCAAAAATGGAACTATGGGGGACTATGAGCTCGGATACGCGGGCGTTGATAGCTTCGCAGTTGCCAGGGCAATGGCAATTTCCGCAGCGTTTCCCGGCGGAATTGGCCCTCTGACCATCGAGACCGATGCTTACGACTGGACTAAACGAAAAGTATGGGGAGCCGGAATACCGGAACCCCACCAGCAGCCCTTTGATTGCCTTCACCTCTATGACGGGGGACTATATGACAACCTCGGAATCGAACCCCTGTTCGATATGGGATTGCAGGCCTTGAAGAAAGACGAAACGCTTCAGACAGAAATTTCATACCTCTTGGTTTCAGACGGTGGTTCTCCATTGCCACGTGAAGGCATTCCACATCCACTGAACCCGTTTCGTTTCAAGCGCATTGCCGATATTGCTCTTGACCAATGCAGGGCCCTACGTGTTCGGGCATTCGTGAACTTTCTGAAAGAACACCCATCGGCGGGTTCATTTATCGAAATAGGCGCGGTAGCAGCCGACTCCATCAAAAAGTTATCCAAAGGGCACGAGGCGCGTGCTGAAGAGCTCTTGCAGGCTGACTGGCTGACCAGTGATGAAGCCAAAAGAGCTTCGACCTACAGCACAACACTTGGTCAGTTGGACACTTCGACATTTGACCTCATCGAGCGTCACGGGTATGAGACCACCAAGTGGAATCTGGAATTGCTTTCGAAACCGCAATCTGAAGGGGGCCTGAAGAATGAATCCGGAAATTAAGTCACTATGGACGCGCTTTCGGGCTTACCAGCTAGGAAATCCCGGGTCTTCCTTTTCATATTTCGCAGACAACCACTTCACCCTGATTGAAGCCCGGTTGACAGAAAAGAGCCTCGCCTCTCTGGCTTCCGAGCTAAGGACTTGCGGCAAGACAACCATCGATTCTCTTCACATCACCAGCTGGGACCAGGACCATTGTGACTTCCTGGAACTCCAAGAGATATTGGGCAAGCTTCGCCCCTCGCGAATCGAGTACCCAGGCTATGTGCATGACTCGGAGAATTACCGAAACTGTCTGAGAGAAATTCTTCAGTATCAAACAGGAAGACGAAAAGCCGGGCACCAGGTGACTGCCCAGCGAATCGACCCACCCTATGTCAATGGACTGGAAACTGGTGTAAGCCTTGGGTACCGCGACATTCTTTACCATCCCAAGCAAGAGTTCGCGGGTTCGAATGACAACTCAACAGTCAAGCTCTTTCGAAGAGGGATGTTCAATGTTGCAAGCCTGGGGGATGTCGAACACGCCAACATTGGGTCGATGCTGAGAAGTTGTCGCATCCTCAAGTCAGAGGTAGACATTCTCATCCTGGCGCATCATGGTTCGAACAACGCACTCAACTCCAAAAAGTTCTTCGAGACCATCCGCCCGACCATTGCAATCTGTACATCTGACTATGACAACCAGTATGGCCATCCGCACGACGATGTCAAAGGGGCGCTCTATGAGGCCGACGTTCGCCTTGTGACAACCAAGACCGGGGACGTACTAATCGAATCCATGGATAACCATCGGAAACACTACGTGGTTACCAATTTTCAGAGCGACACGACAAGCGTCTCTTCGCAAAAGGTCTATGAGTCCAAGAAGTTTCGTTTACTAAAAATGAACTCTGACACGTTGCGGAATCGCGCTCATCCAGGGTTCAAGGGGCTTAAGTAGAGTGACCATCTTCGGGAGAAGCCCACAAGGCCCAGAAAGGACAAACCCCGCTGATGCGGGGTCCGGCCTAATTACAGGGCACGACCAGTTTCCTGGAAAACCACTGTCTCAATGTTTCTATTGTAGCGCTCTCAAGGCGAGGGCGTGAACGAGTTACCGCCAGGGGGCGCGAAGCGTGGGGAGCTTGAATCTCGGGAAATTTAATAGAGCCGTCTAATCCCACTCATGACGTCAGCGTAAAGAGACAAGCCGGGGATTTTTTTAGCCGCGCGAATCATGACCGACTCGACGGTTTGAGCGCTGTAATCGAGACTGGAATTGCTAAAAAGGGTGTGAACGAGTTCACACTGATGCCCTCCGAAAGGGGGCTCCTGGCCCCCTGCTTGAGGGTGTTGCCTGTTTTTTAAGCACAACCCCTGCAGTTTTGGATACTTGCCTTGGAACCTTATGGACCCCTGGTCTATATAAATCAAGGACTTAGCCGCACTCCACTGGAACTAATGCCGTCAGAAAGGCGGTTAAGTACTCAAAACTGCAGGGGTTGTGCTTAAAAAAGAGGCGGCTTTGAGTCTGATGGGGGCTATCGTCAGAGAAGATGCGGCATCCAGACCTTCGATTGAGTACCCCAAAGACCCCAGGTCCGCCTCCAGTCCTCGCCTGGGAATGGGCCAAAAGCCCAGCAGGTTCTGGAAGGCTTCCTCCAGGACGTCCTCCGGAGACTTTGGTGTCTCAGAGGTCTCAGTGACCTGGCGGGTAACTGCGCTGTTCGCTAAGACTTTGTCGATGAAGGATGGTGTCTGACTCGCCGGCCGCGGCTCAAGCACTTCTGCCCAACGCCGCACCCTCCCGCCGTTGTCAAAGTCCTGGTGCTGACGCAGGTAGACACTCAGCTCGGCTGGGAGCTCGTGCCCGGCCTGGGGGATGTGTGTTGAAGCTTCAGCCATCTTGGCCTCCTTTGCTAGATGTCGCTCTTCGCGTTATTCATCGCAGCCTGCCTGGCTGTCTCCGCTATCTTTGCTCTTTCAACTGTAGAGCGCTTCCAGCGCAGCGGATTGTCAACGTCCGGCTCAGGGAAAAGGCCATCTTGGCGGCGCCGGCGCAGCGTCTTGTCGCTGAAGCCCATCTCCTTCACTACCGCGTCTACTTCGAGCAGTTCTTCCTCGTGAATGGCTAGAGCAGACGCAGTGACCTCTGCACCTTTTCTTTTACGCAGCCAGCCCTCGAATGACGCGCGCTCAATCCAGCAGCGGATGGGTTGAATAGGGTACCCGTCCTCGTTCTTAGAAAGACCAGAGAGCTCCCCGTCTCCCAGGGCTTCGTAGACAGCTTCAGCCCGCTGACGCAGTGACCGGTCAGAAGCGAGCTCAGGCCATCCCTCTGCTGTCACAGCCACGTACTCTTGCTGCTCTTCGTTGAGCCCAGCCCACATCACAGCAGCGTCCGCAATGGAGAGTCGTTTTGAGAAGGGATTACCCGGCGTGTACTTCATTTTTTGCTTTCATTGTCTTACTGCGCTCAGCGTATGACCGCATCCGCTTTGCTTCAGCCTCTACTTTACGTCTCGACGCTTCTGCAGCTAGCCCCTGGTCAGCCTTCGCCTCTTCAATGATGCGCTCAAGACAATCGCCCACGGTGTGCCAGCATTCAATCATTCCGTGCCGCGCTTCATCTTTGATGTAGATGCGCTGCAGTGTCGTCTTCGTTTCGTGGTGCAAGCACTGTTCGATGGCGTCTCTGTCGTATCTGCGTTTACCTTCGGCATCTAGCTGTAATTTGCTTGCAAATGTAGCGAATGTGCGCCTTAAATCGTGGGAGCCCCAGTGCCCCTCGGGAAGGTCCAGTAGCCCGAGCTCTTCATGAGGTGCGGGCTCTTTGTCACTCTGACGATTCTTCGAGCGCGTTCTCTGGCGTTCATTCGCAATCGACGTAAGACGCCCAGCTGCCGCGGGTCCGTGGACCTTCTCGCCAGCTCGAACACGACTCAAATCCTTGGGGAACAGGTACCCAGTGTGCCCATTGAGCTCTATGAGTTCCTTCAGGATTCCCTTGGTGAACCCACTCAAATCCACGAAGCGAGTCGCAGGAATCTTGTCAGGTTTTGTCTTCTTCTGATGCTCCGGAGGGATGGTCCAGATGTCATTCTCAAAGTCCACATCGCGCACGCGCGCCTTGAGGGTCTCATCCGAGCGGTTCCCAGTACTCAGCAACAGCCAGTACCCTAACTTCCACTGGCGCTCCATACGCGAGGCTTCTAGCAGGTGGTAGAGCAGCTTGAGCTCGTCTTCACGCAGCCATCTTGCGCCTTCTTCCGCGCGTCCAGCATATGCGCCCAGTTCCAGCCCAACCGTGCAGTCCCCAGCCATCCATTCCTTTTTTACAGCGAACTCAATGACATTTCGGATGACCCCAAGGGCGACGCCGGCTGTGCGCTTCATGTTCTTCTTAAAGCTGATGAAGCGCAGTGCTCCATCGACGTGCTTCTGTCTTAGCAGCTCAAGCGGCATGTCACCGATTAGCGGAAGGACATGAGTGCGGAGCAGGGCGGCAGACGAGGCGCCCCCGTCTTTGCGCCCCATACCCGCCTGCCCTTCAATCCAGCGGACTGCAGCTTCTCTGAATGTCGCGGGCGCATTCCCTTCGGCATCCACCAGACCCAGCTTCTCTTCAATCGCGCGCAGGGTAGGGTTTGCTTGCCTTGCCGCTTCATCCAGCTTGAACTGAGCCCGCGTCTTCGCTTCTTTAAGTGTGAGCAGGGGTGCTCCAGGCTTCGGGGACTCGTAGAACCCTAGAGACTCTGTGACTTTCTTGCCTCCGCGCGGGTACTCGACCATCCATGTCTTAGTGATGCCTTTCTTGCCTTCGCGAAGCAAAAGCAGCAGGCCTGGGCTGACTGAGACAAGACGCTCCTTCTTCCCGTCCAGCTTCAGGGCCTTCACTTCGAAATCTGTGAGTTCTTTCATGCCATATTTGGGATTCGTGCCCAGAATTATGGACTAGAGGACCGTTTTTGTGGACCGATTTGTGGACTTTTGGACCTTCACTGGGGTGTCCCTTGGGTTTGTCCGTCAGTGAAAAAGGCGCTATGCAAATACTCTGCATATCCTATGTGATATTTCATTTTGTCCGCTGCCTGGCTGTCCATGGGACAAGAAATCTCAATGAAATCAATGGGTTACGTGTCCGCCACGGCCACGCTGGTTTCTTCTCTTTGCACAGCGCGAAATACCCAAGTAATCAAAGGTACAATTACAGCTGTCGGGGCGTAGCGCAGCCTGGTAGCGCATCTGCTTTGGGAGCAGAGGGTCGTACGTTCGAATCGTATCGCCCCGACCATCTTCACGTTTCACGATCTCTGCCCGTAGCTCAGTTGGATAGAGCAACAGCCTTCTAAGCTGTGGGTCGGGGGTTCGATCCCCTCCGGGCAGGCCAGTTCAGACGGCCGCGAGCCTTTCCCGAATAATCATTGAATGCTCGTTTTGGCGCAGCCAAATGCACGCCAAGCGCTATCAAATGGATAGCAATTGAACCTGTTGAGTGAGCTGCAGCCAATGGCTTGCGGCAGCCTGCAGGCGCTCGGGATGGCCGGTGGCATAAAACTGCAGGCGCGGTGTCGGGCGTTTGGACAGAGCATCGTGGGTTGCCAGCAGACGCTGGGTCTGCCGGGCCACCGGGGCACCGCTGTCGATCAGCTGCACCTGCGGCCCGAGCAGGGCGCGCAGTTGTTCGCTGGCAAACGGATAGTGGGTACAGCCCAGCACCAAGGTGTCGATCTGCCCGGTTTCATGACCAAATTGGCCGATGGCCCTTGTGTAATCTGAACAAAGCGCTTCTGTTTTGATAGCATCCTGGCGCTCGATGGCATCGGCCAGTCCATCGCAGGGCTGCAGAACGAATTCGGCCTGGTCCTGCAATCCATGAAGCAGGGCGCGGAACTTGTCGCTCTCCAGGGTACCGCGTGTGGCCATGACACCCACGCGCCGGGTCTGGCTCAGTTGTGCGGCCGGCTTGAGTGCCGGCTCGACGCCGACGATCGGCAGCGTGGGGTACTGCTGACGCAACAGGAGGATGGCGGCGGCCGTTGCCGTGTTGCAGGCCACCACCAACGCCTTGATGTGGTGCTGCGTCAGCAGGTGGCGCGTGATGGCCTGCGAACGGCCGATGACGTGAAGCGCCTCGCGCTCGCCATAAGGCGCATGCCCGCTGTCGGCCACGTAGACGAAGTCCTCGGCCGGCAGCTCGGCGCGCAGGGCCTGGAGGATGCTGAGTCCTCCAACGCCGCTGTCGAAAACGCCGATGGGATGCGAGGCCTGGGTCAAGCGGTGGTGAGCGAGATGCCCTTGAACTCGCCGCTGGCAATGCGCTTTTGCCACTCGGCCGGGCCGGTGATGTGGGCGCTGGTGCCGCCGGCGTCCACTGCCACAGTGACGGGCATGTCGACCACGTCGAATTCGTAGATGGCTTCCATGCCGAGGTCGGCGAAGCCCACCACCTTGGCGGTCTTGATGGCCTTGCTCACCAGGTAGGCAGCGCCGCCCACGGCCATCAGGTAGGCACTCTTGTGCTTCTCGATTGCCTTGATGGCCTCCGGGCCGCGCTCGGCCTTGCCGATCATGGCGATCAGGCCGGTCTGGCTGAGCATCATGTCGGTGAACTTGTCCATGCGGGTGGCGGTGGTCGGGCCGGCCGGGCCGACGGCTTCGCCCTTGACCGGGTCGACCGGGCCGACGTAATAGATCACACGGTTGGTGAAGTCCACCGGCAGCTTCTCGCCCTTGGCCAGCATGTCCTGGATGCGTTTGTGGGCGGCGTCGCGGCCGGTCAGCATCTTGCCGTTGAGCAGCAGGGTCTCGCCGGGTTTCCAGCTCGCCACTTCTGCCTTGGTCAAGGTGTCGAGGTTGACGCGCTTGCTCTTCTGGGTGTCCGGCGTCCAGTCGACATTCGGCCAGAGGTCCAGGCTCGGCGGGTCGAGGTAGACCGGGCCCGAGCCGTCCATCACGAAGTGCGCGTGGCGGGTGGCGGCGCAGTTCGGGATCATGGCCACCGGCTTGCTGGCGGCGTGCGTCGGGTACATCTTGATCTTGACGTCGAGCACCGTGGTCAGGCCGCCCAGGCCCTGGGCGCCGATGCCCAGCGCGTTGACTTTTTCGTGCAGCTCCAGACGCAGTTCTTCCACCTGTGTGAGCTTCTCGCCCTTGGCCGCCTTGGCCTGCAGCTCGTACATGTCGAGGTCGTCCATCAGGCTTTCCTTGGCCATCAGCACGGCCTTCTCGGCGGTGCCGCCGATGCCGATGCCCAGCATGCCGGGCGGACACCAGCCGGCGCCCATGGTCGGCACGGTCTTGAGCACCCAGTCGACCACCGAGTCGCTCGGGTTGAGCATGACCATCTTGCTCTTGTTCTCGCTGCCGCCACCCTTGGCGGCCACGGTCACGTCGAGCTGGTTGCCCGGCACGATCTCGGTGAAGATCACCGCCGGCGTGTTGTCCTTGGTGTTCTTGCGCGCGAACTGCGGGTCGGCCACGACCGAGGCACGCAGCGTGTTGTCCGGGTGGTTGTAGCCGCGGCGCACGCCTTCGTTGATGGCGTCGTCCAGGCTGCCGGTGAAACCTTCGAGCCGCACATCCATGCCGATCTTCAGGAACACGTTGACGATGCCGGTGTCCTGGCAGATCGGTCGGTGGCCGGTGGCGCTCATCTTGCTGTTGGTCAGGATCTGCGCAATCGCGTCCTTGGCCGCCGGGCTCTGTTCGCGCTCGTAGGCGCGTGCCAGGTGGGCGATGTAGTCGGCCGGGTGGTAGTAGCTGATGTACTGCAGGGCGGCAGCGACGGACTCGATCAGGTCGGCTTGGCGGATGGTGGTGGTAGACATGTTCAGTCGGATGGTTAAGCGTGAGGAGGAAAGGGTCAGTGTTCGTTCTGGTGGCTGCTGGTGAGCAGCTTGTCGGTATAGGCGATCGCCAGTGCGCTCATCAGGAACACGATGTGGATGATGGTCTGCCACATCAGGACCTTGACGTCGTAGTTGGCCGCATTGATGAAGGTCTTGAGCAGGTGAATGGAGCTGATGCCGATGATGGCGGTAGCCAGCTTGACCTTGAGCACCGAGGCGTTCACGTGACTCAGCCACTCGGGCTGGTCGGGGTGGCTTTCGAGGTTCATGCGACTGACAAAGGTTTCGTAGCCGCCGACGATCACCATGATCAGCAGATTGGAGATCATCACCACGTCGATCAGTGCCAGCACCACCAGCATGATGATGGTCTCGTTCAGCGAGGTGACACTGACCGTTTCCTTGTAGCCGATACTGGTGACCAGCGCCTGCAGGGCCGTCTGGCTGCCGAAGGCGGCCTCCAGCAGATGCACCAGCTCGACCCAAAAATGGAAGACGTACACGCCTTGCGCGGCAATCAGGCCCAGGTACAGCGGCAACTGCAGCCAGCGGCTGGCAAAGATGAAAGCGGGCAGGGGTCGCAGTGGCGAGGCTTTGGACGGTTCAGGGGACGACATCGGGGCAATCTCGGGTTTGTCTCTAGGCGAAAGATTTTAGGCTGCATTTCCAACCGGGCCGGGATTGGGTACATTGACAGGTTGCTGTCCCGTCAGTGACTTGTAAGGGCAAAACCCGACATTCCGGGGCGATTCAATTTCTACTAGAGGAAACAAGCCATGAGTTCATCTTCGTCCGCCATCGAGTCCGTCCTGGTCGAAAACCGGGTTTTCCCTCCGGCCGATTCGGTCGTGAAGGCGGCCCGAATCTCCGGCATGGACGGCTACAACGCCCTGTGCGCTGCCGCGGAAAAGGATTTCGAGGGGTTCTGGGCCAAGCTGGCGCGCGAAAACGTGGTGTGGAGCAAGCCTTTCACCCGCACGCTGGACGAGTCGAATGCGCCGTTCTTCAAGTGGTTCGATGATGGCGAGCTCAACGCCTCGGCCAACTGCCTGGACAAGCACATCGGCACGCCGGTCGAGAACAAGACCGCCATCATCTTCGAGGCTGACGACGGTACCGTTAGCCAGGTCACCTACAAGGAACTGCTGGCGCGTGTGAGCCAGTTCGCCAATGCACTCAAGGCGCAAGGCATCAAGAAGGGCGATCGCGTTCTGGTCTACATGCCCATGACGGTCGAAGGCGTGATCGCCATGCAAGCCTGTGCCCGTATCGGTGCCACCCACAGCGTGGTGTTCGGCGGCTTCTCGGCCAAGTCGCTGCAGGAGCGCATCATCGACGCCGGCGCCGTGGCCGTGATCACCGCCAACTACCAGATGCGCGGCGGCAAGGAACTGCCGCTCAAGGCCATCGTGGATGAAGCTCTGGCCATGGGCGGCTGCGACACCATCAAGACCGTGCTGGTCTACCAGCGTACCGCCACCGCCTGCAACATGGTGGCCGGCCGCGACAAGACTTTTGCCGAAGCCCTGGCCGGCCAGAGCAGTGAATGTGCGCCGGTGGCCGTGGGCGCCGAGCATCCGCTGTTCATCCTCTATACCTCGGGCTCGACTGGCAAGCCCAAGGGCGTGCAGCACGCCACTGGCGGCTACCTGCTGTGGTCCAAGCTCACCATGGACTGGACTTTCGATCTGCGTCCGGATGACATTTTCTGGTGCACGGCCGACATCGGCTGGATCACCGGCCACACCTACGTGGCCTACGGCCCGCTGGCCGCCGGCGCCACGCAGATTGTCTTCGAGGGCGTGCCGACATTCCCGAATGCCGGCCGTTTCTGGCAGATGATCGAGCGCCACAAGTGCACCATCTTCTACACGGCGCCGACGGCCATCCGCTCGCTGATCAAGGCGTCGGAGAGCGATGCCAGCGTGCACCCGGCCCGCTCCGACCTGAGCAGCCTGCGCATCCTCGGCTCGGTAGGCGAGCCGATCAATCCGGAAGCCTGGATGTGGTACCACAAGCACGTCGGCGGCGAACGCTGCCCGATCGTCGACACCTTCTGGCAGACCGAGACCGGCGGTCACGTGATCACGCCGCTGCCGGGCGCCACGCCGCTGGTGCCGGGCTCCTGCACCTTGCCCTTGCCGGGCATCACGGCTGCCATCGTGGACGAAGCTGGCAACGACATGCCCAATGGTTCAGGCGGCATCCTGGTGATCAAGCGCCCCTGGCCGAGCATGATCCGCACCATCTGGAACGACCCCGAGCGTTTCAAGAAGAGCTACTTCCCCGAGGAGCTCAAGGGCTACTACCTGGCGGGCGATGGCGCCGTGCGCAGTGCCGACCGTGGTTACTTCCGCATCACCGGCCGCATCGACGACGTGCTCAACGTCTCGGGCCACCGCATGGGCACGATGGAAATCGAATCGGCGCTGGTGTCCAAGACCGACCTGGTGGCCGAAGCGGCCGTGGTGGGCCGTCCGGATGACCTGACCGGCGAGGCCATCTGCGCTTTCGTGGTGCTCAAACGCGCGCGTCCTACCGGCGACGAAGCCAAGCAGATCGCCAAGGAACTGCGCGACTGGGTCGCCAAGGAAATTGGCCCGATCGCCAAGCCCAAGGACATCCGTTTTGGTGAAAATCTGCCCAAGACACGCTCCGGCAAGATCATGCGCCGCCTGCTGCGCTCGATTGCCAAGGGCGAGACAATCACCCAGGACACCAGCACGCTGGAAAACCCGGCGATTCTGGACCAGTTGGGCCAGGCCTATTGAGGCACCTGGGTTGGCGGCATGCCCCGCAAGGGGCGTGCCGTTCAACCGGAGCATGAAAAAAGCCCGCTGCAAAGCGGGCTTTTTTGTGGTCGACGAAGACGAATTACTTCTGCGACAACACCCAGGCGACCAGCTTGTGGGCTTCGGCGTCATTCACTTGCGGGTTGGCGGGCATGGGCACCGGACCCCAGGCGCCTGCGCCACCCTTCAGGACCTTGACAGCCAGCTTGTCGGCGGCAGATTTGTCGCCAGCATATTTCTTGGCAATGTCTTTGAAAGACGGGCCGACCAGCTTCTTGTCGACGGCGTGGCAGGCCATGCAGTTCTTGGAAGTGGCCAGAGCCTGGTCGGCGAAGGCGGGGGCGGTCACTGAAACAGCAGCGACCAGGGCAAACAGAGCACGTTTCATCATTTCCTCGTGGGTTGAGTTAAATTAAGTGAACAACGATATTGTAATAAGTCCGGTTGACCGCCGGCGGGTATCGGCCACACAAAAACTGGGGAATTGAGATGTACTTACTGGGTTTTGGCATCGTCCTGCTGTTGCTGAAATTTCTCGAGATCGGACCGGTCGCGGCCTGGAGCTGGCTGGTGGTGCTGGCGCCGTTCGCACTGGCTGCTGTCTGGTGGGCCTGGGCGGATGCTTCCGGCTATACCCGGCGCAAGGCCATGGCGCGGGAGGAGCAGCGCCGGCAAGCGCGGATCGACCGCAGCCATGCCGCCATTGGTACCAAGCGCAAGCGGCCCTGAGATCACAGGAGTCTGGTGCGGCTTATTCAGCATGCTGTCGATGGGGATGGCCTGACGGGGCTTGCGCGGTGCACCTGCGGCGGGGTATAGGGATGGCCCTGCAATCCAGCAGCAAGGCGGGTGGTGGGACATAATTGCAAAAGCTTTTGTTCCTGTTTCCCCGCAACCACTGACCCGAAGAATCAACATGCCAGCTTACCGTTCCAAAACTTCCACCGCCGGTCGCAACATGGCAGGTGCGCGTGCACTCTGGCGCGCCACCGGCATGAAGGACGACGACTTCAGCAAGCCCATCATCGCGGTTGCCAACTCCTTCACCCAGTTCGTGCCAGGCCATGTGCACCTGAAGGATCTGGGCCAGCTGGTGGCGCGCGAGATCGAAGCCGCGGGTGGTGTCGCCAAGGAATTCAACACCATCGCCGTGGACGACGGCATTGCCATGGGCCACGACGGCATGCTGTATTCGCTGCCCAGCCGCGAGATCATCGCCGACTCGGTGGAGTACATGGTCAACGCCCACTGCGCCGATGCGCTGGTGTGCATCTCCAACTGCGACAAGATCACCCCCGGCATGCTGATGGCCGCCATGCGCCTGAACATCCCGGTGGTGTTCGTCTCCGGCGGCCCGATGGAGGCCGGCAAGACCAAACTGGGCGTGATCAAGCTCGACCTGATCGATGCCATGGTGATGGCCGCCGACGACAAAGTTTCGGACGAGGAAGTGGCCGAGGTGGAACGCTCCGCCTGCCCGACCTGCGGTTCCTGCTCCGGCATGTTCACCGCCAATTCCATGAACTGCCTGGCCGAGGCGCTGGGCCTGGCTCTGCCGGGCAACGGCACCGTGGTGGCGACGCACGCCGACCGCGAGCAGTTGTTCAAGCAGGCCGGCCGCTTGGCGGTGGACCTGTGCAAGCGCTACTACGGTCAGGGTGACGAAACCGTGTTGCCGCGCTCGGTGGGCTTCAAGGCCTTCGAGAACGCCATCGCGCTCGACATCGCCATGGGCGGCTCGACCAACACCATCCTGCACCTGCTGGCGATTGCGCAGGAAGCCGAGATCGACTTCACGATGGCCGACATCGACCGCATGTCGCGCACCGTGCCGCAGCTGTGCAAGGTGGCGCCCAACACGAACAAGTACCACGTCGAGGACGTGCACCGCGCGGGCGGCATCATGGCCATCCTGGGCGAGCTCGACCGCGCCGGCAAGCTGCACACCGACGTGCCGACCGTGCACGCCAAGACGATGAAGGACGCGCTGGACCAGTGGGACATCATGCGCAACCCTTCGCCCGAGGTGCAGACCTTCTACCGTGCTGGCCCGGCCGGCATTCCGACCCAGACCGCCTTCAGCCAGAAAACGCGCTGGCCCAGCCTGGACACCGACCGTGCCGAAGGTTGCATCCGCTCCATCGACCATGCCTTCTCGCAAGAGGGCGGCCTGGCCGTGCTGGTGGGCAACATTGCGCAGAACGGTTGTGTGGTGAAGACCGCCGGTGTGGACGACGCCTTGCTGGTGTTCGAAGGCCCGGCCCATGTGACCGAATCGCAGGACGAGGCCGTGGCCAACATCCTGGACGACAAGGTGAAGGCGGGTGACGTGGTGATCGTGCGTTACGAAGGCCCCAAGGGCGGCCCCGGCATGCAGGAAATGCTCTACCCGACCTCGTACATCAAGTCCAAGGGCCTGGGCAAGGCCTGCGCGCTGCTGACCGACGGCCGTTTCTCCGGCGGCACCTCCGGCCTGTCGATCGGCCACTGCTCGCCTGAAGCGGCGGCTGGCGGTGCGATCGGGCTGGTGCGCAATGGCGACCGCATCCGCATCGACATCCCGAACCGCCGCATCGACGTGCTGCTGTCGGATGAAGAGCTGGCCAAGCGTCGCGCCGAGCAGGACGCCAAGGGCTGGAAGCCGGCACAACCGCGCAAGCGCAAGGTGTCGGCCGCTCTCAAGGCCTATGCCATGCTGGTGATGTCGGCTGACAAGGGCGCGGTGCGCGACCTGTCGTTGCTCGACTGACCGTTGCGTTGACGTGTTGCTGGCCTGTCCGTCCCGCGGCGGCCGGCTTGAGACGTCTTGCCGCACCCGCTCGCCGGGGCACAATGGCGCCCATGCTGATCCACCCGCAAATTAACCCGGTCGCCCTGCAGTTGGGGCCACTCGCTGTCCACTGGTATGGCATCACCTACCTGGTGGCCTTTGCCTTGTTCATGTTCCTGGGCGTACGCCGGCTGCGGCACGAGCCGTACGCGTCTCTCGGCGGTGCGCAGGCCTGGAGCCGGCGCGACGTGGAGGACATCCTGTTTCTCGGCGTCGTGGGGGTGGTGATCGGTGGCCGACTGGGCTATTGCCTGTTCTACAAGCCGGGCTACTACCTGAGCCATCCGCTGGAGATTTTCTTTGTCTGGCAGGGCGGCATGAGTTTTCATGGCGGCATGCTCGGCGTGGTGGGGGCCATGCTCTGGTTTGCCCACAGCCGCCAGAAACCCTGGTTGCAGGTGGCTGATTTCGTGGCACCGTGTGTGCCGACCGGTTTGGCGGCCGGGCGTGTGGGCAATTTCATCAACGGTGAACTCTGGGGGCGGGTGGCTGACCCGTCCTTGCCCTGGGCCATGCTGTTTCGCGGCGCCGGTGAGGTGCCGCGACACCCGTCACAGGTCTACCAGTTCCTGCTGGAAGGGCTGCTGCTGTTTGTGCTGCTGTGGCTGTATGCGCGCAAACCGCGTCGTACTGGTCAGGTGGCGGCGGCCTTCCTGGTGGGCTATGGCGTGCTGCGCTTCGTTGCCGAGTTCTTCCGGGAGCCGGACGATTTTCTCGGCCTGCTTTCGCTCGGCCTGAGCATGGGGCAGTGGCTGTGCCTGCCCATGATCTTCGGCGGCCTGGCGCTGTGGGGGTGGGCGGGCCGCCAGGCACCGCCGCGGGCTTGACGGGCGTTGATGGGCATTGGGGTATGAACTAAGCCCCTGGACCTTGCCAGTCAAGCGCTGATGGCTATCGATTTGATAGCGATTCGATCTTTCAAATGATCCCGGAGGTTGACTCAGGGTTTACTCTGATTCTGTAATTACGCGTAATTACGCAAAATTACAGCACGGTGCTCGGTTCCCAGATGAGCGTGCGCCGTTGCCCAGTCACCTGTCCTAATTTCACTGCTGCCATGCGTCTGGTCCACAACTCACTGCACGAACGCGTTGCCGACACGCTGCGCGAGCAGATCTTTGACGGCACGCTGGCGCCGGGCAGCTTTGTCGACGAGGTGGCGCTGTGCGAGCGGCTGCAGATCTCGCGCACGCCGCTGCGCGAAGCGCTCAAGGTGCTGACGGCCGAAGGCCTGGTGCGGCATGAGCCCCGGCGCGGCTGCTTCGTCAACGAGGTGACCGAGCAGGACCTGGACGAGATCTTTCCCGTGATCGCCCTGCTCGAAGGGCGCTGCGCCTTCGAGGCGGCGCGCAACGCCAGCGATGCTGATCTGGCGGTGCTGGAGACGCTGCATCAGAAGCTGCAGGCCCATGCCAAGGCCAAACGCATCGTCGACTACTACCAGACCAACCACGCCATCCACGAGGCCATCATCACGTTGGCCAACAACCGCTGGCTGGCCCAGGTGATCGGCGATCTGCGCAAGATCCTCAAGCTGGCGCGCCTGCAGGGCCTGCATGCGCCGGGCCGCCTGACGCAGAGCCTGAGCGAGCACCTGGCGGTGTTTGCCGCACTCAAGGCGCGCGATTGCGAGGGAGCGGAGGCCGCCATGCGCACACACCTGACGCGCCAGCGTGAAGCCTTGCGCGAACTGGCCCGCCATCAGAAGAGCCGGAGGCTGGCATGACGGCATCCAGCTGGATCAATCGCAACGTGTCACGTCTGTTCCCCGCTGCAGCCGGTGGAGCGCTGTCGGCCGAGGCGGCTGGATCGGCCGGCGTTGGACGCGGGCAGGGCGCCGGCGCTGCTGCCAGCGCGCAGGCTGAGCGGCCGACCCGCGAACGTCTTGCGGCCAGTCTGCGCCACAAGGACGAGGCGATGTCGCCGCGCATGTTGCGTCGCGTGCTGGAGGAATTGAAGGACATCATCGACCCGCGGATCAGCGAAGTCGAGGGCGGGCGGCGTGCCAAGGTGCTGATCGAGCGCTATGCCGGGGCCACGGTGGAGCGGCGGCGTGACATGTGGCTGTTGATGAGCGAGATGTTCGTCGCCGACCCCGAGAAGGTCAAGACCGCGCAGGCCAAGTTTGCCGCTGCGGTGGGCACGCCTGACGAAGCCGCGGCCGAGGTGCAGTATCGCCGGGCGACCGTGTCGCCGCGCCGGCGCCTGTTGCAGCGCTTCAGTGTGCTGCCGGAGGGCATCCGGTTTCTGGTGGACCTGCGTGCCGAGATGCAGCCTTATCTGAAGAAGGACAAGCGGCTGCAGGCGCTGGACGTGGAGATGGAGTACATGTTCTCCACCTGGTTTGATGTGGGCTTCCTGGAGTTGCGCCGCATCAGCTGGGACTCGCCGGCCTCCCTGGTCGAGAAGTTGATCAAGTACGAGGCGGTGCACGACATCCGCAGCTGGGACGACGTCAAGAACCGGCTTGATTCCGATCGCCGCTGCTACGGTTTCTTCCACCCGCGCCTGCCGGACGAGCCGCTGATCTTCGTCGAGGTGGCCTTGTTGGGGGAGATGCCGGGCAGCATTGCGCCCTTGCTGGACGAAACGGCCGCCGCATCCGACCTGACGCGCGCGACAACGGCGATTTTCTACTCCATCAGCAACACGCAGAGCGGCTTGCGCGGCGTGAGCTTTGGCGACTCGCTGATCAAGCGGGTGGTTGAAACCCTGTGCACCGAATTCCCCAAGCTCAAGACCTTCGTCACACTCTCGCCCATACCCGGGTTCCGTGCCTGGCTGGTCCGCCATGCGGCCGACATGCTCGAGCGGCTGGACCCGCGGGAGCGAGCCGAGCTGCAGCGTTCACTCGGCGGCGAGGCACTGACGGCCGAACATTTTCTGGCCGCCGCTGACAGCGCACGCGCGCTGGAGGCACGCTCGCCGCTCGGCCACATGCTGCTGCAGTGCGCGGCGTACTACCTCGGCCAGGCGTTGCAGGACGGCAAGCCGGTCGACCCGGTGGCACGTTTCCACCTGGGCAACGGTGCGCGCGTGGAGCGGCTCAACTGGGCCGGTGACGCCTCGTCCAAGGGGTGGAAACAGTCCTACGGCATGATGGTCAACTACCTGTACGACCTCAAGCGCCTGGACAAGCATCGGGCACAGCTGATGCAGGGCAAAATACCGGTTTCTGGCGAGGTCGCCAAGCTGGCGTTCTGAGCGCCAGCCAAGTTTCGTTAGTTCACTAAAACCACAGGAGACAGACATGACGACGATTGACCACCTTCTTTCCAGCCGACGTGATGTGCTGCGCCTGGCCGCAGCTGGCCTGGCCGGCACGGCCTTGGCCGGGTATGCCCAGTCGGGCTGGCCCACCAAGCCGGTGACGCTGATCGTGCCGTTCCCGGCCGGCGGCGGTACCGATGCTTTTGCCCGTCCCTTGTCCGCCCAGTTTTCCAAGCTGACCGGCAAGCAGCTGATCATCGACAACCGCGGCGGTGCCGGCGGCACACTGGGCGCCAGTATCGCGGCCAAGGCGCACGCCGACGGCTACACCCTGTTCATGGGCGCCGTGCACCACGCCATCGCCCCCTCGATGTACCCCAAGCTCGATTACGACCTGGAGAAGGATTTCGTGCCGCTGGTGCTGGTCGCCACCGTGCCGCAGGTGCTGGTGGTCAATCCGAAAAAGATCACCGAGCCCGACTTCAAGGCTTTCCTGGACATGCTGCGCAAAAACCCGGGCAAGCTGAACTACGGCTCGGCCGGCAGCGGCACCTCTCACCACCTGGCAGGTGAGCTGTTCAAGCAGCAGACCAAGACCTTCATCACCCACATCCCCTACCGTGGTGCCGGTCCGGCCTTGCAGGACCTGATCTCGGGCAACGTGGACATGATGTTCGACGGCCTGGGATCTTCCGCTGCCCACATCAAGGGCGGCCGCATCAAGGCGCTGATGGTGGCTGGGGCGAAACGCAACCCGGCCTTCCCCGACGTGCCGTGCGCGGCCGAACTCGGTCTGCCGGAGTACACGGTGCAGACCTGGTACGGCATCTGGGCGCCCAAGGGCACGCCGGCTGATGCTCAGGCGCGCGCCGTGGAGGAAATCCGCAAGGCCGGCATGACGCCGGAAGCCAAGGCCGTCTGGGCCAACCAGGGGGCCGAGTTCAGCAACCTGACGCCACAGCAGTTCGGCCAGTTCGTCAGTTCGGAAGTCAAGCGCTGGAGCAACGTGGTCAAGCTCTCGGGCGCCAAGTTGGACTGATGAAAACCGGGCCCTGTCACGCGAAGCCGGATGGACGTGTCTGAAGCATGAGCGGCCAGATTCGATTCGAGCGACAGGGTGCCTTGACACAGGTGACCTTGAGCCACTCCGGCAAGTTCAACGCCATGTCGCGCGTCATGTGGCGTGAACTGCGCCAGGGGTTCCTGGCCATCCAGGCGGAGCCGTCGGTGCGCTGCGTTCTGGTGCACGGCGAGGGCGGTCATTTCTGTGCCGGCGGTGATATTTCAGAGTACCCGGACTTCCGCTTCAGCGAAGCTGGCCTGCGCGATTTCCACGAGAACGATGTCTGGGGTGGCCTGCAGGCCATGCTGGATTGCGATGTGCCCATTGTGGCGCAGATCGAGGGCAACTGCATGGGTGCGGGGGTTGAGATCGCCTGCTGCTGCGACATTCGCGTGGCGGATGTCGCTTCCAGATTCGGCGCACCGATCGCCCGGCTCGGTTTCCCCATGGCGCCGCGCGAAGCGGCGCTGGTGCTGCGCGAGGCCGGGGCGCTGACGGCGCGCGAGATGCTGCTGGAGGCGGCCGTGCCCACTGCGATGCAGATGCTGGCACGCGGTTTTCTCAACCGTGTGCTGCCGGACGGGCAGTGCGCCGACGAGGCAGCCGCCACTGCTGCGCGTATCGCCAACCTGGCGCCGCAGGCTGCGCGCCTGAACAAGCAGGCGATTCGGGTATTGAATTCGCCGGTTGCCCTTCATGATACTGCTCCAGATGCTATCAATTCGATAGCTTTATTGCTCTCCCGGGCGTATGCCTATGCCGACAGCCCGGAGCATCGGGAAGGCATCAGTGCCTTTCTCGAGAAGCGACCCAGCCATTTTTCAACCTCCTGAAGCCGTGAGCCAAGCCATGTCACAAGCCCATGCCAATCTGTTTGCCGCGCTGCGTGCGGCCTTTCCGCACAACCTGGATGCGATCGCCATCGAGACCGACAACGGTCTGAACTACTCCTGGCGCGACCTGGAGCGGGCCACGGCCATGATGGCCAACCTGCTCAAGTCGCTGGATCTGCCCGAGGGCGCGCGCATCGCTGTGCAGGTGGAGAAGTCAGTCGAGGCGGTCATGCTTTACCTGGCCACGCTGCGTGCTGGCTACGTGTTCCTGCCGCTCAACACCGCCTACCAGAGTGCCGAGATCGAGTACTTCGTCGGCAACGCCGAGCCGGCCGTGGTGGTGTGCAGCAGCAAGAACTTTGGCTGGGTCAGCAAGATCGCCTTCAAGGCCGGCACGAAGCATGTGTTCACGCTGGACGACAACCGAACCGGCAGCCTGCTGGAGCGCGCCGCACACTGTTTCGATCATCACCAGGTGGTGCCGCGTCGGGCCGACGACCTGGCTGCCATCCTCTACACCAGCGGCACCACCGGCCGCAGCAAGGGGGCCATGCTGACGCACGGCAACCTGCTGAGCAACGCGCAGGTGCTGAAGAAGTACTGGGGCTGGCAGCCGGGCGATGTGCTGATGCACGTGCTACCGATCTTCCACGTCCACGGCCTGTTCGTGGCGCTGCACGGCGCGCTGCTCAATGGCAGCAAGATGATCTGGATGGCCAAGTTCGATCCCAGGCGCGTGCTGGAAAAACTGCCCGAGGCCACGGTCTTCATGGGGGTCCCCACGCTCTATGTGCGCCTGCTGGCGGAGTACGGCCTGAACCGCGAGGCCGTGCGCAACATGCGCCTGTTCATCGCCGGCTCGGCGCCGCTGCTGATCGAGACCTTCGTCGCCTGGCAGCAGCGCACCGGCCACACCATCCTGGAGCGTTATGGCATGAGCGAGACCATCATGCTGACCTCCAACCCCTACAGCCCGAAAGACGGCGAACGCCGTGGCGGTACGGTCGGCTTTCCCCTGCCGGGCGTCAGCCTGCGGGTGCAGGACGATGCCGGCCAGCCGGTGCCGGTGGGCGAGATCGGTGGTATCCAGGTCAAGGGACCCAATGTGTTCAAGGGCTACTGGCGCATGCCCGAGAAAACCCAGGAAGAGTTCACGGCGGACGGTTACTTCAAGACCGGCGATGTCGGCAAGATCGACGAGCGTGGCTATGTGACCATCGTCGGCCGCAGCAAGGACCTGATCATCAGCGGCGGCTACAACGTCTATCCGGCCGAGATCGAGGGCTACATCAACGATCTGCCGGGCGTGGCGGAAAGCGCCGTGGTGGGCGTGCCGCACGCCGATTTCGGCGAGGTGGGTGTGGCGGTGGTGGTGCGCCAGTCCGGCCTGCCGCTCGACCCGGACCACGTCATCGCCACGCTCAAGGCGCGGCTGGCCAATTTCAAGATCCCGAAACGTTGCTTTGTGGTGGATGATCTGCCGCGCAACACCATGGGCAAGGTGCAGAAGAACCTGCTGCGCGAGCAGTACAAGCACCTGTTCTATTGAGCCGTCCGGTACATGAAAAAAGGCCCGCCCCCGGTGAGGGGGCGGGCCTTTGTCCTGGTAGAACGGGTGTGGCTTAGCGCAAGACCAGCACCGGGACGTGCGAGTGTGTCAGCACATGTTGCGTTTCACTGCCCAGCAGCAGGCGTTTGATGCCTTTGCGGCCGTGCGAGGCCATGACGATCAGGTCGCACTTGTGTTTCTTGGCGGCGGCGATGATGGCCTCGCTCACCAGATCCGACTTGGCCGTGACGGCCTTGACCTTGACGCCTTTGGCCAGCGCGGCCTTGCTCACGGCATCGACGATGGCCTGGCCGTGCTCGGACCATTGTTTCTCGACGCGGGCGATGTCGCTGGCCGGCAGGGCCAGACCGCCTTCGAAATAGCTCTGCGGGTAGCGCGGGATCACCTTCAGGGCCACCAGTTCACCACCGGTGAGTTGGGCCATCGCGATGGCGCTGCTGACAGCTTTTTTGGAGAGGGTGGAGCCGTCGGTGGCGACGAGGATTCTTTGGTACATGAGGTGATCTCCTTGTTGTGCGAAACGGATTCTAGATTACTACGCCAGCTTCTGTTATCGTCTTGATTCAAATCAAGTTAGAGGCGGGCGTTGCCCGATACGCTTGAGCACCATGCAAACAGCTAGTCTTGCCGCGACGGCGCACGCCGCAGCGTTTTTGCCGGAACGCAAGGAAGAAGAAACGGCTGAGCACACAGCAGAGGTATCCCCGGCAGGTCTGGGCCTGCTTGATGACCCGCAGGAGTGGTCGGCTTTCAGCCGGCCGGTCGAAGGCCGGACGGATTGCTGGGAGTCCCATCTTGTCATTGAGGGGATGCACTGCGCGGCCTGTGCGCTGACGGTCGAAGACGCCTTGCGTGGTGTCCCTGGCGTGGCCAGTGCCAGCGTCAGCGCCGGTAGCCACCGTGCCCGCGTGGTCTGGCAAGCCGACACCGTACAGCCGTCGAACTGGATGCAGGCCGTGCTCAAAGCCGGCTACCGCGCCGTGCCGGCCAACGATGCCTTTGCCAACCAGCGCCGCCGGAAAGAAACGCGCAAGGCGCTGTGGCGCTGGTCGGTGGCCGGCCTGTGCATGATGCAGGTGATGATGTACGCATGGCCGGCCTACGTGGCGCTGCCGGGCGACCTCTCGGCCGAGATGGAGCAGCTGCTGCGCTGGGCCTCCTGGGTGCTGACCCTGCCAGTCATGCTGTTTTCCTGCGGTCCCTTTTTCTCGGCCGCGTTGCGTGATGTGCTTCAGCGGCGCATCAGCATGGATCTGCCGGTGGCGCTGGGCATGGCCATTACCTTCGCCGTCAGCACGGCCGGTACCTTTGATCCCCAAGGCATCTTCGGTCGCGAGGTGTACTTCGACTCCCTGACCATGTTCGTTTTCTTCCTGCTGACGGGGCGCTGGCTCGAATTGCGCTTGCGTGACCGCACCGCGGGCGCCCTGGATGCGTTGATGAATCGCCTGCCCGACAGTGTCGAGCGCCAGCGTGCCGATGGGGTGTTCGAACGCGTCGCCGTGCGGAGGCTGCAGCCCGGGGATGTGGTGCGCGTCCTGCCGGGTGAGGTCTTTCCGGCCGATGCCACCGTGCTGCAGGGCCAGACCCTGGCCGACGAGGCCCTGCTCACGGGGGAGTCGCGGCCGCTTCCGCGAGGGGTGGGGGCGACTGTCATTGCCGGCAGCCATAACCTGGCGGCGGCCGTGCTGGTGCGTATCGAACGCACCGGGGTCGACACCCGCTTTGCCCAGATCGTGGCACTGATGGAGCAGGCTGCCAGCAGCAAGCCCCAACTGGCACAGCTGGTGGACCGCATCGCCAAGCCTTTCCTGATCGGGGTATTGCTGGCGGCGGCTGGCGCCGCCGCTTACTGGTGGGGGCACGATCCGGGCCACGCACTGATGGTGGCGGTGGCGGTGCTGGTGGTGACCTGTCCCTGCGCCTTGTCGCTGGCCACACCGGCGGCCATGCTGGCCGCAGCCGGTAGCCTGGCGCGCCAGGGTGTGCTGGTGCGCCGGCTCGGCGGTCTGGAGGCGCTGGCCGATGTGGACCTGGTGGTGTTTGACAAGACCGGCACCCTGACGCGCGACGCCATGGTGCTGCAAGCCATACGCACCCGGCCCGGCGTGTCGGAGGAACAGGCACTGGCCATGGCCATGGCACTGGCGCAGCAGTCGCTGCACCCGGTATCGCGCGCCCTGGTGGCGGCCGGACAGGCCCGGGGAGAAGCCGCCTGGCGAGCGCGGGATGTGAATGAGACCGCCGGCCAGGGGCTGTCAGGCCGGGCCCAGCCGGCAGAGGAGGGCGGGTCGGTGCATGACCTGCGGCTGGGCTCACCCGGTTTCTGCGGTGTCGAGGGGCCCGTGCCGCAAGGGCCGAACGCCTGTTTGAGTGACACGCAAGGCTGGCTGGCCACTTTCGAGCTGGGTGAAGACCTCCGACCCGATGCCCGCTCTACCGTAGCGGCTCTGCAGGCCGCAGGCATTGACGTCCAGATCCTGTCCGGCGACAGCGAAGAGGCGGTGGTCCGCGTTGCATCGCAACTCGGCATCGACCAGGCGCGGGGTGGTTGCACACCGCAAGACAAACTGGCATTTTTGCAGCAAACTCAGCAACGCGGCAAAAAGGTGGCGGTCGTGGGGGACGGTCTCAACGATGGGCCGGTACTGGCCGGTGCGCATGTCTCATTTGCGGTCGGCCACGCGGTGCCGCTGGCGCGGGCGCAGGCTGATTTTGTCATTCTGGGCGACCGGCTGGCCAGCGTTGGCCAGGCGTTGTTGCTGGCGCGCCGTACCTTGGGGATCGTGCGCCAGAACCTGTGGTGGGCGGTGGCCTACAACGCCGTGTGCGTTCCACTGGCCGTCGTGGGCTGGTTGCCGGCTTGGCTGGCGGGTCTGGGCATGGCATCGAGTTCCCTACTGGTGGTTCTTAACGCCCTGCGGCTGGCTGGTGGCTGGCGTCACACGAAAGTAACCTGATGGACATACTCTATTTACTCATTCCGCTTTCGGTCATTCTGGTGTTTTTCATCCTCGGTGGCCTGTGGTGGGCCATCGAGCGCGGTCAATTCGAGGATATCGAGGCGGAAGGCGAGCGGATTCTGCGGGATTCTTGAAATCGGTTGACATGAGTCAAAGCGATTTCAGGGTGGATGGTAGAGACTTGACGATGGACAATTTAGAAAAGAGGTGCACATGACATTTGCAAACACAAAAGCCACTGTCTACAACGACACCGTTGTACGGCAGTTTGCCATCATGACGGTGGTCTGGGGTGTGGTGGGCATGCTGGTTGGCGTGATCATTGCCGCGCAGTTGACGTGGCCAGAGCTCAACTTTGGCATTTCATGGTTGAGCTATGGCCGCTTGCGACCATTGCATACCAATGCCGTGATCTTCGCTTTCGGCGGTTGCGGCTTGTTTGCCGCTGCCTATTACGTGGTGCAGCGAACCTGCCATGTTCGCTTGTTCGGTGACAAGCTGGCAGCCTTTACCTTCTGGGGTTGGCAGTTGGTGATTCTGCTGGCCGCCATTTCCCTGCCGCTGGGTTACACCTCCGGCAAGGAGTACGCCGAGCTGGAGTGGCCGATCGACATCCTGATCACCCTGGTCTGGGTGGCGTTTGCCATCGTGTTTTTCGGTACGGTGGGTACGCGCAAGGTGCGCCATATCTACGTAGCGAACTGGTTCTTCGGCGCGTTCATCATCGCGGTCGCCCTGTTGCACCTGGTCAACAGCGCCGCCATCCCGGCCGGTCTGCTCAAGTCCTACTCGGCCTATGCCGGTGTGCAGGATGCCATGGTGCAATGGTGGTATGGCCACAATGCGGTGGGCTTCTTCCTCACGGCCGGTTTCCTGGGCATGATGTATTACTTCATCCCCAAGCAGGCCGAGCGTCCCGTCTACAGCTACCGCCTGTCCATCGTCCACTTCTGGGCATTGATCTTCACCTACATGTGGGCGGGTCCGCACCACCTGCACTACACCGCACTGCCGGACTGGACACAGTCGGTCGGCATGGTGTTCTCGCTGATTCTGCTGGCTCCCAGCTGGGGCGGCATGATCAACGGGATCATGACCCTGTCGGGCGCCTGGCACAAGCTGCGTGACGACCCGATCCTGCGGTTCCTGATCGTGTCGCTGTCCTTCTACGGCATGAGCACGTTCGAAGGCCCGATGATGTCGATCAAGACCGTCAACGCCCTGAGCCACTACACCGACTGGACCGTGGGCCATGTGCACTCCGGCGCCCTCGGCTGGGTCGGCCTGGTCACCATGGGTTCCATGTACTACCTGATCCCGCGCCTGTTCGGCCAGAAGCAGATGTACAGCGTCAAGGCCATTGAAGTTCACTTCTGGACCGCCACCATCGGCATCGTGATTTATATCGCCGCCATGTGGATTGCCGGTGTGATGCAGGGTCTGATGTGGCGCGCCATCAACACGGACGGTACGCTGACCTACACTTTCGTCGAGTCGGTCAAGGCGACTTTCCCGTTCTATGTGCTGCGTCTGCTGGGTGGTCTGCTCTACCTGGGTGGCATGCTGGTCATGCTGTGGAATGTGATCAAGACGGCCACTGCCGGTCGCTCGGTCAACGTCACCATCCCGGCCGCTGCGTCTCACGCATAAGAAGAAGGAAACCATCATGGCAAACCACAACACGAGCGGCGGTCTGTCGCACGAGAAAATCGAGACCAACAACTTTCTGATGATCGTTCTCATCTTGTTGGTTCTGTTGGTCGGCGGTCTGGTCGAGATCGTTCCGCTGTTCTTCCAGAAGTCCACTACCGAGCCGATCAAGGGCATCCAGCCCTACACCGCGCTGCAACTGGCCGGGCGTGATATCTATGTCCGCGAAGGCTGCTACAACTGCCACTCGCAGATGATTCGTCCGTTCCGTGCCGAAACCCTGCGCTATGGACACTACTCGGTGGCGGGCGAGTCGGTCTACGACCACCCGTTCCAGTGGGGCAGCAAGCGTACAGGCCCTGACCTGGCGCGTGTCGGTGGCCGCTACAGCGATGAGTGGCACCGTATCCACCTGAACAACCCGCGGGATCTGGTGCCCGAGTCCAACATGCCGGCCTACCCCTGGCTGCTCAAGGACATGGTGGACGCCTCCGTCATGCCGGCGCACATGAAGGCGCTGCGCACCGTGGGCGTGCCTTACACCGACGAGCAGATCGCCAAGGCCGTGGAGGAGGTCAAAGGCAAGACGGAAGTCGAAGCGCTGATCGCCTATCTGCAGGTTCTGGGTACGGCCCTCAAGTAAGACGGGAGATCACATCATGGATGTCAATACTCTTCGTTCCATCGCCACCGTGGCCAGCTTCATCACGTTCATCGGCATCGTGCTGTGGGCGTGGTCCAGGCGTAATGCCGCCGATTTCGAGCAGGCAGCCATGCTGCCTTTCGAGCAGGAATAACGAGCCGTCAAAGGAAGAAAAATGAGCGACTTTACAAGCAACTTCTGGTCGGTCTACGTTACCGTTATTACCGTCGTGGGCATTGCTGCCTGCCTGTTGCTGCTGTGGTTCAGCGGCAAGGCCAAAGCCATGACCGCGAACGACAATACCACCGGTCATGTCTGGGACGGTGATCTGCGCGAGATGAACAACCCCCTGCCGCGTTGGTGGGTGTGGCTGTTCATCATCACGATTGTCTTCAGTGCGATCTACCTCGCCATGTATCCCGGCCTTGGCAAGAGTGCTGGCAAGCTGGGCTGGACTCAACAGGGCCAGTACGAGGCTGAAATGAGCAAGGGTGCCAAGGAAGTGGAACCGTTGTATGCCAAGTTTGCCGGCATGTCGCCGGAAGACATGTCCAAGGACCCCCAGGCCATGGGCATCGGCGAGCGCGTGTTCATGAACAACTGCGCTCAGTGCCACGGCTCCGATGCACGCGGCAGCAAGGGTTTCCCGAACCTGACCGATGGCGACTGGCTGTATGGCGGCACGCCGGACACCATCAAGGAGACCTTGACCAAGGGCCGTATCGGCAACATGCCTCCCATGGCAGCTGCCGTGGGCACGCCGGATGACGTCAAGAACGTAGCGCATTACGTACTGAGCTTGTCGGGCAGCCCGCATGACTCCTTGCGTGCTTCGCTGGGCAAGGCCAAGTTCGGTGCCTGCGCTGCCTGCCACGGCATGGACGGCAAGGGCAATCCTGCTCTGGGTGCCCCAAACCTGACGGACGACATCTGGCTGCACGGTTATGGCGAAAATGCCATCGTTGCCATGATCAACAATGGCAAGGTCAATCAGATGCCGGCCCAGGAAGGCAAGCTCAGCGATGGTCAGATCCAGGTGCTGACGTCGTATGTCTGGGGCCTGTCCAACGGCACCAAGGTGGCTGCCAAGTAAGCCAGGGAACCGACCGGAGTTGTTTTGAATCATCCCGATAGCGCCGCAGACAAGAAAATCATCCCCATCGTTCCGCAAGAGGTGGCATCGCCCGATGCGGATGATGCGGTGATGGTGTCCCTGTACCAAGCGCACAAGAAGGTCTATCCCCGCAGTGTTTCCGGCCTGTTCGCACGCTGGCGCTGGGGGATGGTTTTCCTGACGCAACTGGTTTACTACGGCCTGCCATGGCTGGAGTGGGGGCATCGCCAGGCGGTTCTGTTCGATCTTGAGGCCCGGCGGTTCTATATCTTCGGTCTGGTCCTGTATCCGCAGGACTTCATCTACCTGACCGGCCTGCTGGTCATTTCGGCACTGTCACTTTTTCTGTTCACCGCGGTGGCTGGGCGTCAGTGGTGCGGCTACGCTTGCCCACAGACGGTCTATACCGAGATCTTCCTCTGGATCGAGCGCAAGATCGAGGGCGACCGCAGCGCGCGCATGCGGCTGGATAGCGCGCCGATGTCGCTCAGGAAGTTTTCCACCAAAAGTGCCAAGCAACTGGCCTGGATCGCCGTTGCGATCTGGACCGGCTTCACGTTTGTCGGCTATTTCTCGCCGATTCGCGAGCTGGGGCAGTCGTTTCTGCACTTCTCCATGGGGCCATGGGAAAGTTTCTGGGTCTTTTTCTATGGATTTGCCACCTACGGTTTTGCCGGCTACATGCGTGAGCAGGTGTGCAAGTACATGTGTCCCTATGCGCGCTTCCAGAGCGCCATGTTTGACAAGGACACGCTGATCGTTTCTTACGACGAAAAGCGCGGCGAGCCGCGCGGTGCCCGTTCGCGCAAGGCGGACCCCCAGGCTTTGGGGCTGGGTTCCTGTGTCGATTGCACCTTGTGCGTCCAGGTGTGTCCTACCGGCATTGACATCCGCAAGGGCCTCCAGTACGAGTGCATCAGTTGCGCAGCGTGTATCGATGTCTGTGACGATGTCATGGACAAGCTGAACTATCCGCGCGGACTCATCAAATACACGACGCAGAACTCGGTTCAACAGGGCTGGAGCCGTTCGCAAACCCTGCGCCATGTGCTGCGCCCCCGCGTTCTGATTTACACCAGCATTCTGCTAGCCATCAGTCTGGCGATGCTGGTCAGTCTGGCAACGCGCACGCCGCTGAAGGTGGATGTGGTGCGCGACCGCGGGGTGATGGCGCGCATCGTTGCCGGCGGCATGATCGAGAATGTCTATCGCCTGCAGGTCATGAATGCGACCGAGACCGAGCAACAATACAAAATCACGGTTACCGGACTACCCGGGCTGACGTTGGCTGCCGACCAGGAGGCGCTGGCCAAGGTGGCGGCGACCGAGTCGCGTTGGGTGGTGATTCGTGTTCAGCTGCCTTATGAGGCGGCACCACCCGGTTCACATCCGATCCATTTCGAGATCGCAGCGCAGGATTCGCCTGCACATGTCAGTGAAAAATCAGTGTTTCTCGTGCCGCGCTAAGGAGTCCATATGAGCAAGAGTGCCCACGCAGCCAGCCAACCTTGGTGGAAGTTCGGCCATGTCTGGATGGTGCTGGCCGGTCCGGCGGTGGTGGTGGTGGCCGGTTTCATCACGCTGTACCTGGCAATCCGTACGCCGGACCCGGTGGTGAGCGAAGACTACTACCGCAAGGGGATCGAGATCAACAAAACGCTGGAAGCGGATCCCAACAGCCTGGCACCGGCGATCCAGGCGCGTAACCATGCTGCCACGGGTGTGACGCCTGCTGCCAAGCCGTCACCCCAGCGTTGATGACACGCAAAGCATCAGGAGACACAATGAAAATGCAGAAGATGATGTGGATCGCCTGGCCGGCCTTTCTGGTGGCCGGTGTGCTGGAAATGCTGGTATTTGCCATGGTGGATCCGCAGGATCTGCACTGGTTTGGCCAGCCGGTGTCATTGTCGCGCCAGGGTGTCTATACCGTTGCGTTTTTTGTCTTCTGGATCATTACCATGCTCTCCAGCGGAATCACGACCTTGCTGGCCATGTCGCCCTTCGAGGTCAACCAGTGTCCTTTGCCGGGCAATGAGCGCCCGGAGGGTTGTCCCAAGCAGGAGGGCTGCTGCTAAGAGCGGTCCTGTCGGGCCGCTGGTTCAGTTGCATTCCTGGTGGTTGACGATCTGGGACAGTGCGTCGGTGTCGAGAATGCGCACGTGGCGTTGCTTGACCTCGACGATGCCATCTTCCACAAATTTGGAGAAAGTCCGGCTCACCGTTTCGAGCTTGAGACCCAGATAGCTGCCGATTTCCTCGCGTGTCATGCGCAGGACCAGTTCGGATTGTGAGAATCCGCGCGCGTGCAGGCGCTGTACCAGATTCAGCAGGAAGGCCGCCAGACGCTCTTCGGCGCGCATGCTGCCCAGCAGCAGCATGACACCATGTTCGCGCACGATTTCACGGCTCATGATCTTGTGGACGTGCCGCTGCAGGCCGTTGATCTCGCGCGACAGGTCTTCGATCCGGTCAAACGGCATGATGCAAACCTCGGCATCCTCCAGCGCCACGGCATCGCAGGTATGGTGGTCGTTGACGATGCCGTCCAGGCCGATGATTTCGCCCGCCATCTGGAAGCCGGTGACTTGATCGCGCCCGTCTTCGGATGCCACGCAGGTCTTGAAGAAGCCGGTGCGGATGGCATAGAGCGAGGTGAATTTTTCCCCATTGCGGAACAGCGATGTGCCGCGTTTGATTTTTCGACGGTTGGCAACCACGTTGTCCAGCCGGTCAATCTCATCGGGGCTCAACCCCATGGGCATGCACAGTTCGCGCAGGTTGCAGTTTGAGCAGGCAACTTTGATCGTTTGCGGATTCATAGTCTGTATTTTGACATCAGCCATCGGACACCCCTCTCGTTTTCCCGAGGTCAGAGCTACACCTTACCAGTTTTTGATGCACATCAAGAAAGGATTTGCGCTTTCCGGGCAAAGTGCACACCTAGACGAGGACCCTTCATGAACCCAGATACCGTTGAGCCCGTATCTTCAGAATTGCTTCGCCGTTATGACGTGGCAGGGCCGCGTTACACCTCCTATCCGACGGCGGACCGCTTTGTTGAGGCCTTCACCGCCGACGACTATGCCCGGGCCTTGCAGCAGCGCCGCTCCGGTGCGGCGGCACTGGTGCTGCCGCTGTCGCTGTATGTGCACATCCCGTTTTGCGAGTCACTGTGTTACTACTGTGCCTGCAACAAGATCATCACCAAGCACCATGATCGCGCGACCGAGTACCTGCGCTACCTGAGCCACGAGGTGGACTTGCATACCGCCCAGCTGGGGGCGGGGCAGACCGTGACGCAGTTGCACTTGGGTGGTGGCACGCCAACCTTTCTGAGCGATGCCGAATTGCGTGAACTCATGGCCATGCTGCGGCGCAGTTTCACGCTGGCGCCGGGTGGCGAATACTCGATCGAAGTCGACCCACGGACGATCGATGTACAACGGCTGGAAACCCTGGCCGAGCTGGGTTTCAACCGCCTGAGCTTTGGCGTCCAGGATTTCGACCCAGCCGTGCAGAAAGCGGTTCACCGTGTGCAGCCGGCCGAGCAGGTGTTTGCCTTGGTGGCGGCTGCGCGCGAGCGTGGTTTCGATTCCATCAACGTGGATCTGATTTACGGCCTGCCGCAGCAGACCCCCGAATCATTCGCACGCACCCTCAAACAGGTGACCGAGTTGCGGCCGGACCGCATTGCGCTGTATGCCTACGCGCACCTGCCAGAACGCTTCAAGCCGCAGCGACGTATCGCCGCGGCCGAGTTGCCCGGCGCAGCCGGCAAGATAGCCATGTTGTCGAATTCGCTGTCGACCTTCATGGGGGCGGGTTATGTTTATGTGGGCATGGACCATTTTGCCTTGCCCAACGATGCGCTGGCCGTGGCCAAGCGGCAGGGGCGGTTGCACCGCAACTTCCAGGGTTACAGCACCCAACCGGATTGCGATCTGATCGGCTTGGGCGTGTCTTCCATCGGCCGCATCGGTGCCACCTACAGCCAGAACGCCAAGACGCTGGAAGAGTATTACGACGCTATTGACCACGGTCGTTTTGCCGTGGTGCGTGGTCTGGCCTTGTCGCGCGACGATCTGGTGCGTCGCACCGTCATCATGGCCCTGATGTGCCAGGGTGAGGTGCTGTTCGAATCCATCAATCTGGCCTATCTGATCGACTTCCGCAGTTACTTTGCACCCGAGATGGAGACGCTACAGGGCTTGGTGGAACAAGGGCTGGTGACGGTGGACGACAGCGGCATCCAGGTCACGGCCAACGGGTGGTTCTTCGTCCGCGCCGTCGCCATGGTGTTTGACCGGTACCTGCAGGCCGACCGCAACCGCGCGCGCTTCTCCAAGATCATCTGAGGGTGCATCTGAAGTTGTTCTAGACTCAGACGCATGCAGACATCACTTGCCGTCACGGCCCTGCTCATGGGGCTGGCGGGCGGTCCTCACTGTATTGCCATGTGCGGTGCCGCCTGTGCCGGTATCGGCCAGGCCGCGGGCGCGCACAAGAACACCGCCATGTGGACTTTTCAGTTGGGCCGCGTCATCGGTTACGCCATCCTCGGCGGTCTGGCCGCTGCATCCATCCAGGGCTTGGGCTGGCTCACCATCCAGTCGGCGGCCCTGCGGCCGGTCTGGAGCCTGTTTCACGTTGCCGCCCTGTTGCTGGGGCTTTTGCTCGCATGGAAAGCGCAACAGCCGATCTGGCTGGAGAGTGCTGGGCGCCGGCTCTGGGCCGGTGCCCGTGCGCTGGCCGCCGGGCGGGGGCATGGCGCGCCGCTGGTGATCGGCATGCTGTGGGCCTTGCTGCCTTGCGGTCTGCTGTATTCGGCCTTGCTGGTGGCGGCCATGACCAGCCAGTCGCTGGAGGGGGCCGCCGTGATGGCCTTGTTTGCCCTCGGCACCAGTGTCTCGATGATGGCCGGCCCGTGGCTGTGGCTGCGCCTGCGCGGCCAGCCCGGGGCAGGGGACTGGGGAGTACGGCTGGCGGGGCTGGCGCTGGCCGCCAGCTCGGCTTGGGCCTTGTGGATGGGATTGGTGCACAACACGGCGCCCTGGTGTGTCACGCCCTAGGGCTGTTCCACCTTCCCGGCGCATGACATCGGTCGGGCTGGGATAATCCTTCTCATGCCTTTGAAGAAGCCTGTTGCGCCCGAGCGCTGGCGCATGTCGGTTGCACCCATGCTGGACTGGACCGACCGCCATTGCCGTTATTTCCACCGCCTGCTAACCCGCCAGACCCTGCTGTACACCGAAATGGTCACCACCGGTGCGCTGTTGCATGGCGACGTGGCGCGCCATCTGCGCTTCAACGCGGAAGAACATCCCGTGGCGCTGCAGCTGGGGGGCAGCGAGCCGGCCGACTTGGCCCGTTGTGCCGCGCAGGGTGAGCAATGGGGCTACGACGAGATCAACCTGAACTGCGGCTGCCCGAGCGAGCGCGTGCAACGTGGTGCCTTCGGCGCCTGCCTGATGGCCGAGCCGCAGCTGGTGGCCGACTGTGTCAAGGCTATGGTGGACGTGGTGTCGGTGCCGGTCACGGTGAAACACCGCATCGGTATCGACAAGACCGAAAGTTACGACTTTGTGCGCGACTTCGTGGGGGCGGTGGCCGAGGCCGGCTGCCACGTGTTCATCGTCCATGCCCGCAATGCCTGGCTCAAGGGGCTGTCGCCAAAGGAAAACCGCGAAGTGCCGCCGCTACGCTACGAGCTGGTGCACCGGCTCAAGTCCGAGTTCCCGCAACTGACCATCGTCGTCAACGGCGGCATCAGCACGGGCGCGCAGGTGGCAACCCAACTGGCGCAGCTCGATGGCGTGATGATCGGGCGCGAGGCCTATCACAACCCTTGGTGGCTGGCCGAATGGGACGAGGCGTTTTACGGCGCCGCGCCGTCGGGCCTGACGCGTGAGGCGGTGGAAGCGCAGATGGTGGACTACATGGAGCGCGAGGCAGCCGAACATGGCACACCCTGGTATGCCATTGCACGCCACATGTTGGGCCTGCGCCATGGGCTGCCGGGCGCACGACGCTGGCGCCAGGTCTGGAGCGACCACAAACTCAAGGCCCAACCGCCGCGCGAGGTCCTGGCGCTGGCGCATGAGGCGGTGCCGAAGGCGGCCTGAGCGCCGGTTTTTAAGGGAAATCGGGTTGATACCCTCGCCGGTAATGCGCCAGCAGCTATAGAAACAATAGCGATTGGCGCTGTCGTTTCACCCGTTGCTGCCGGCCGGACTTGCTGGCCAGCGCCCCGGCCGCTCAGCGAGCGGCCGGCTTCTGGTACATCAACTCGATCTGCTCACCGAAGTGGCCCATCAGGTTGTTGCGCTTGAGCTTGAGCGTCGGGGTCATGAAGGTGTTGTCAATCGTCCAGGGCTCCAGCGACAGTGCCACGGCGCGCGGCACGGCATAACGCGCAAAACTCGACGTCACATGCTCGATGCGTGCCAATGCGGCTTTCAGTGCATCCGGGTGGCTCAGGCTGGCGGCATCATCCGGGTCGAGGCCCAGTTTCTCGGCCAGATGGCGCCATTCGTCGCGCTGCACCACGGCCACGCAGGCAATGAAGGGGCGCTGCTCACCGACCACGAACACCTGCTCGAACAGCGGGTCCGAGGTGATGGCCAGTTCCAGGTCGCCCGGCGGGACTTTTTCGCCGGTGGAGGTCACGATGATTTCCTTGATGCGCCCCAGGATGCGGATGCGGCCATCGAGGATCTCAGCCTGGTCGCCCGAGGCCAGCCAGCCGTCAACCGACAGGATGCGCTCGGTGTCTTCGGGGCGTTTCCAGTAGCCCTTCATCACGGACGGCCCGCTCACGAGCAGTTCGCGGTTGGCGCCAATCCGGACGGCGACCCCGGGCAGCGCACGGCCCACCGTGACCGGGTCGTTGTCGCTCAGGGCATTCACGGCCACCACCGGTGAGGTTTCCGTCATGCCGTAGCCTTGCAGCAGCGGCAGGCCCAGGCCGAGGAAACAGCGGGCGATCGTCGGCGACAGGGGCGCGCCGCCGCTGACGGCCACGCGCACGCGGCCGCCAAACTGCGCCAGCAGGGGTTGCGCCACCAGGCGCTGCAACAGGCCCCAGGGCAGCAACCGCCACAGGCCGGCGGCCCGTTCTTCTTCCGGCCGCGGGGGCAGCAAGCCCTGGCCGGCCCGGAAACGGCGCCAGCCCACGGCCTGTGCGGCCTCGAATAGGCGCATCTTGAAGGGCGAAGGGGAAACCTTTTCCAGCAGCTTGGCATACACCCGCTCGTAGATGCGGGGCACCGAGATCAGCACCGTTGGGCGCACGATCTTCAGGTCTTCCGCCAGCAACGCCACCGAGCGCGCATACGCCACGCAACTGCCCGCTGCGATCGGCAGGTAGTAGCCGGCCGTGCGCTCGAAAGTGTGCGACAGGGGCAGGAAGGACAGGAAAACGTCGTCTTCAGTGGGCGTGACGCGCGGCAGCACGGCTTTCACGTTGGCCACCACGTTGCGGTGCGACAGCATGACGCCCTTGGGCTTGCCGGTGGTGCCGGAGGTGTAGACGATGGCCGCCAGGTCCTCGGGGCCAGGTGGCGTGGCCAAGCTGATATCGGCGTGGCCGCGGGCCAGCCAATCAGCCAAAGTGACCACCGACAGGCTGTCGGTGGTGGCGGGCAGGGGGCTGTCCACATCGGTCACCACCACGGTGCGCAGCGCCGGCAGTGGGGTGCCCACGTCGCGAATCTTCTCCCATTGCTCGGCAGACGTCACCATGAGCAGCGAGGCTTCGCAATCGGCCAGGATGTAGGTAATGCTGCCGGGGTTGTCGATGGCGTGCAGCGGCACCGGCACGGCACCCTGGGCCAGGGTGGCCTGGTCGATGCTCATGGCATTCAGTCCGTTGGGCAGCAGGATGGCCACCCGGGCGCCGACGGGCAGCTGGCTGGCCGCCAGGGCGCGTTGCCATTGTTGCACCCGTGCCAGGGTGGCGGCCCAGCTCAGGCTGAGCCAGCGGCCGCTGGCGGCATCGAATTCACGAAAGGCTTCGCGCTGGGGGCTGGTGGCGGCGCGAAATGCGAGCAATTTGGGCAACGTGTCGACGTGGCCGAGATCGGGTGTGACGGAATGCATGCTATCAACAATTCAGGACGGAATGCGTCGGCTGGGCGGGCCTGGCCGGCGCGGTTCGAGGCTGCATGAGGCAGTCAAACCTAGGGTAAACCCTTAAATCATACGCTGACTGGCGGGGCTGTCCGGGCCGCCTGTACGACAGCCGTGTGTCTGGGGACGGCTCAGGTGGCCGCTTCCAGGCCGTTCCTGAAGTGGGCCTGCATGGTTTGTGTGGTGGCCACGGCATCGCGCGCCTGCAGTGCCGTCATGATGGCGCGATGCTCGGCCAGCGATTCCTCTATGCGACCGGACTTGAACAGCGAATGGTGGCGGTTGAGCTTCATGACCTTGCGCAGGTCGGCCACCATCTGGTCGCGCCAGCGGTTGTCGGCGATCTCGAGCAGGCGCATGTGAAAGCGTTCGTTGATCTCGAAGAAGCGTTCCCGATCCTGCTTGTGCGGGCGGGCGGCGGTTTCCAGTTCCTCGTGCAGCTGCTGCAACTCGCGCAGCTGTGCCTCCGTGGCCCGGCTCGCCACCACGCCGGCGGCGTCGGACTCCAGCAGCGAAAGCAGGTGGTAGACATCGGCCAGGTCTTTCTCGCTGACCTCGGTCACGTAGGCGCCGCGGCGCACTTTCATGGTCACCAGGCCTTCGGCCGCCAGGACCTTGAGTGCCTCGCGCAGGGGCGTGCGGCTGATGCCGTAGTCTTCGGCAATCTTCAGTTCATCAATCCAGCTACCGGGTTCCAGCTCGCGCTTGAAGATGCGCTGGCGCAGAAGCTCAGCCACTTCTTCATAGAGTGCGCGGGGGGAGAGGGATACGGCAGACATGGCGGTGATTGTAAGCTGAGCAGAATATTTTGCATCAATAATTATGAATGATGTAAACTCCGCGCAACGCAACACTGGGCGCCTTGTTGTGCCCCGCCGCCACGCCATGAGCCAGAAAAACCCCGAATTCCAGAGCGCCAGCCTCGAGGCCTGGCACAAAGCTGCCGTCAAGTCCGCCCCGGGCGGCGACGTGAACGCCTTGAACTGGGTCACGCCCGACGGCATCAGCGTCAAGCCGCTGTACACCGCGGCCGACACCCAGAACCTGCCGTACGCCGACACGCTGCCGGGTTTCGAGCCCTATCTGCGCGGCCCGCAGGCCACCATGTACGCCGTGCGCCCCTGGACCATCCGCCAGTACGCCGGTTTCTCCACCGCGGAGGAGTCCAATGCCTTCTACCGCAAGGCGCTGGCCGCCGGCGGCCAGGGCGTGAGCGTGGCCTTTGACCTGGCCACCCACCGCGGCTACGACAGCGACCATCCGCGCGTGACCGGCGACGTCGGCAAGGCCGGCGTGGCGATCGACTCGGTGGAGGACATGAAGGTCCTGTTCGACCAGATTCCGCTCGACAAGGTGAGCGTCTCCATGACCATGAACGGCGCCGTGCTGCCGGTGCTGGCCGGTTATGTGGTGGCGGCCGAAGAGCAGGGCGTGAGCCAGGACAAGTTGTCCGGAACGATTCAGAACGACATTCTGAAAGAGTTCATGGTCCGCAACACCTACATCTACCCGCCCGAGCCGAGCATGCGCATCATCGGCGACATCATCGAGTACACGAGCAAGAACATGCCCAAGTTCAACTCGATCTCGATCTCGGGCTACCACATGCAGGAAGCCGGCGCCAATCAGGCGCTGGAGATGGCCTTCACCCTGGCCGACGGCAAGGAGTATGTGAAGACCGCCATCGCCAAGGGCATGGATGTGGACGATTTTGCGGGCCGCCTGTCCTTCTTCTGGGCGGTCGGCATGAATTTCTACCTGGAGATTGCCAAGATGCGCGCCGCCCGCCTGCTGTGGTGCCGCATCATGAAGGGCTTCAACGCCAAGAACCCCAAGAGCCTGATGCTGCGCACGCACAGCCAGACTTCGGGCTGGTCACTCACCGAGCAGGACCCGTACAACAACGTGGTGCGCACCACCATCGAGGCCATGGCCGCGGTGTTTGGCGGCACGCAGAGCCTGCACACCAACAGTTTTGACGAAGCCATCGCGCTGCCGACCGAGTTCAGCGCCCGCATCGCGCGCAACACCCAGCTCATCATCCAGGAAGAAACCCACATCACCAACGTGATCGACCCCTGGGCCGGCAGCTACATGATGGAAAAGCTGACCCAGGACATGGCCGACGCCGCCTGGGCGATCATCGAAGAGGTTGAAGCCATGGGTGGCATGACCAAGGCGGTAGATTCCGGCTGGGCCAAGCTCAAGATCGAGGCCGCCGCGGCCGAGAAGCAGGCGCGCATCGATTCGGGCCGCGACGTGATCGTTGGCGTCAACAAATACAAGCTGAAAAAGGAAGACCCGATCGAGATTCTCGAGGTCGACAATGTCAAGGTGCGCGAAGGCCAGATCACGCGCCTGAAGGCCATCAAAGCCAGCCGCGACAGCAAGGCGGTGCAGGCCGCGCTCGACGCCTTGACCGCGGCGGCTGAAGCCGGCAATGGCAACCTGCTGGACCTGTCGATCAAGGCCATCCGCCTGCGCGCCACGGTGGGCGAGGTGTCGGATGCGCTGGAAAAAGTTTTTGGGCGCCATCGCGCCGATACGCAAAAGGTGACCGGTGTGTACGCAGCAGCCTATGACTCGGCCGAAGGCTGGGAATCTCTCAAGAAAGAAATTGCCGCCTTCGCCGACAGCCATGGTCGTCGTCCGCGCGTGATGATTTCCAAGCTCGGCCAGGACGGCCACGACCGCGGCGCCAAGGTGGTGGCCACGGCCTTTGCCGACCTCGGTTTCGACGTCGACATGGGCCCGCTGTTCCAGACCCCCGAGGAGTGCGCGCGCCAGGCGATCGAGAACGACGTGCACGCGGTGGGCGTGTCCACGCTGGCCGCCGGTCACAAGACCCTGGTGCCGGCCATCATTGCCGAGTTGAAGAAGCAAGGCGCGGACGACATCATCGTTTTCGTTGGCGGCGTGATCCCGCGCCAGGATTACGACTTCCTGTACGAAGCCGGTGTCAAGGGCATCTATGGGCCCGGTACGCCAATTCCGGCCAGCGCCAAGGACGTGCTGGAACAGATTAAAGCCGCCAACAAGGCCTGACGTGGCACTTCCGCCTCTCCTGGACGGCATCCTGCAGGGCACCCCCGCCCAGCAGCGCCGTGCCATGGCCAAGGCCATCACCTTGCTGGAATCCACCCGCGCCGACCACCGCGCCCAGGCCGATGAGTTGCTGACGGCCTTGCTGCCGCACACCGGCAACGCGTTCCGCCTCGGTATCAGCGGGGTACCCGGCGTGGGCAAGTCCACCTTCATCGAAGCATTGGGCCTGTACCTGATCGGCCAGGGCCACCGAGTGGCGGTACTGGCGGTGGACCCCAGCAGCACGGTCTCCGGCGGCTCCATCCTGGGCGACAAGACCCGCATGGAAAAGCTCTCGGTGCACGAGCAGGCTTATATCCGCCCGAGCCCGAGCAGCGGTACCCTGGGCGGCGTGGCCGAGAAGACGCGCGAGTCCATGCTGGTGTGCGAGGCCGCGGGTTACGACATCGTGATCGTCGAGACCGTGGGCGTGGGCCAGAGCGAGACCGCGGTGGCCAGCATGACCGACATGTTTGTGCTGCTGCAACTGCCCAATGCCGGTGACGACCTGCAGGCCATCAAAAAAGGCGTGATGGAACTGGCCGACCTGGTGGCCATCAACAAGGCCGACATCGACCCGGCTGCCGCCACACGCGCGCAGGCGCAGATCACCTCGTCGCTGCGGCTGCTGGGCTTGCACGGCAACCCCGAGCACGCACATCATGACGAAAAGCTCTGGCACCCGAAAGTGGTTCAGCTCAGTGCCTTGCTGGGGCAGGGCGTGGACCACTTCTGGGCGGCCGTCACCGAATTCCGCTCATTGCAAACGGCCAATGGCAAGCTGGCTGCGCGTCGCCAGGCCCAGGCCCAGGCCTGGATGTGGGAGCGCATCGAGGCCGGCTTGAAGCAGGCTTTCCGTGCCCACCCGCAGGTGCGCGAGCTCTTGCCCCAACTCCATGCCGAGGTGGCGGCCGGCCGGTTGGCCGCTTCCACTGCGGCAAGAAATCTGCTCCAGGCCTATGAAAACGGGCGTAAGCGGCTATCGAATTTATAGCAATTATCAGCGATCAACATCAGCACCGACAGAGGACGAACCATGCACGACATCCTTGAACAACTGGAAAAGAAGCGCGCCGCGGCGCGACTGGGCGGCGGCGAGAAACGCATCGCAGCGCAGCACGCCAAGGGCAAGCTCACCGCACGCGAACGCCTGGAAGTGCTGCTCGACGAGGGCACCTTCGAAGAGTGGGACATGTTCGTCGAGCACCGCTGCGTCGACTTCGGCATGCAGGACAACAAGATCCCGGGTGACGGTGTCGTCACCGGCTACGGCATGATCAACGGCCGGCTGGTGTTTGTCTTCAGCCAGGACTTCACCGTCTTCGGCGGCGCTTTGAGCGAGGCGCATGCTGAAAAGATCTGCAAGATCATGGACCAGGCCATGAAGGTCGGTGCGCCGGTGATCGGCCTCAACGACTCGGGTGGCGCCCGCATCCAGGAGGGTGTGGCGTCCCTGGGTGGTTATGCCGATGTGTTCCAGCGTAATGTGATGGCCAGCGGCGTGGTGCCGCAGATCAGCATGATCATGGGGCCGTCGGCCGGCGGCGCGGTGTACAGCCCGGCCATGACCGACTTCATCTTCATGGTGAAGGACTCGTCCTACATGTTCGTCACCGGCCCCGAGGTGGTAAAGACCGTGACGCACGAGGAAGTGACGGCCGAGGAACTGGGCGGCGCGATCACCCACACCACCAAGAGCGGCGTGGCGGACTTGGCGTTCGAGAACGATGTGGAAGCGCTGCTGATGCTGCGCCGGCTCTACAACTACCTGCCGCTCAACAACCGCGAGAAGGCGCCGGTGCGCAAGAGCGGTGACCCGAGCGACCGCATGGAGCTGAGCCTGGACACGCTGGTGCCGGACAACCCGAACAAGCCCTATGACATGAAGGAGCTGATCCTCAAGACGGTCGATGACGGCGACTTCTTCGAGATCCAGCCCGAGTACGCCAAGAACATCATCGTTGGCTTCGCGCGCATGGACGGCCAGACCGTGGGCATCGTGGCCAACCAGCCGCTGGTGCTGGCCGGCTGCCTGGACATCAAGAGCTCGATCAAGGCGGCACGCTTCGTTCGCTTCTGCGACGCCTTCAACATCCCGGTCGTCACCTTCGTCGACGTGCCCGGTTTCATGCCCGGTACTTCGCAGGAATACGGCGGCATCATCAAGCACGGCGCCAAGCTGCTCTACGCCTACGCCGAGTGCACCGTGCCCAAGATCACCGTCATCACGCGCAAGGCCTACGGCGGCGCCTACGACGTGATGGCTTCCAAGCACCTGCGCGGCGACGTCAACTTCGCCTGGCCGAACGCCGAAATCGCGGTGATGGGCGCCAAGGGCGCGGTGGAGATCATCTTCCGCGAGGATAAGGGTGACCCGGCCAAGCTGGCTGCGAAAGAAGCCGAGTACAAGGCCCGTTTCGCCAACCCGTTTGTGGCGGGTGCGCGCGGCTTCATTGACGACGTGATCCTGCCGCACGAGACGCGCAAACGCATCTGCCGCTCGCTGGTGATGCTGAAGGACAAGAAGCTGGACAACCCGTGGCGCAAGCACGGCAATATCCCGCTCTGAAACCGACGCAGCGAGTCCTGTCATGCCCAAAGCAAGCCACGCCGAGCAAGCCCGTGTGCTGACCGATATCCCGAACATCGGGAAGTCGATGGCCGCCGACCTGCGCAGCTTGGGGCTGACGACGCCGCAACAAGTGCGTGCGATGGACCCGCTCGAAACCTATGAGCAGCTGCGTGGCCCCATGGGCCAGCGCCATGACCCGTGCGTGCTGGATGCCTTTCTGGCTGCACACGACTTTATGAACGGCGGGCCCAGCCAGCCGTGGTGGAACTTCACGGCCCGGCGTAAGGCGCTGCTGGCCCAACAACCTTGAGAGAGAACAGGACGTCATCATGTTCAAAAAAATCCTGATTGCCAATCGCGGCGACAACGGCCACGCCGTGGCCGTTGCGGCGCAGACTCTTGTCGGCGAAGCCGACGTGATGTCGGAGCCAAATCGCCTGCCGCAGCCCGCGCAGCGGGCGTCTACATGCTATTTCGCTGAGTGAAGGAACTGAACCATGTTTAAAAAGATTCTGATTGCCAACCGTGGCGAAATAGCATGTAGGGTGATCGCCACCGCCAAGAAGATGGGCATCGCCACCGTGGCGGTGTATTCCGAGGCCGACCGCGATGCGCGCCATGTGCTGCTGGCCGACGAGGCCGTGCTGCTGGGGCCGGCACCGAGCCGCGAGTCCTACCTGGTGGCCGACAAGATCATTGCGGCCGCCAAGCAGACCGGTGCCGAGGCCATCCACCCCGGCTACGGCTTCTTGAGCGAGAACGAGGCTTTTGCCAAACGTTGTGAGGGCGAGGGCATTGCCTTCATCGGCCCCAAACATTACTCCATCGCTGCCATGGGCGACAAGATCGCCTCCAAGAAGCTGGCGAACGAAGCCAAGGTCAACACCATCCCGGGCTGGAACGACGCCATCGAATCCGCCGCGCGTGCCGTGGAAATCGCCAAGGATATCGGTTACCCGGTCATGATCAAGGCCTCGGCCGGCGGCGGCGGCAAGGGCCTGCGTGTGGCCTTCAACGACAAGGAAGCGCTCGAAGGCTTCACCGCCTGCCAGAACGAGGCGCGCAACAGCTTCGGCGACGACCGCATCTTCATCGAGAAGTTCGTGCAGGAGCCGCGCCACATCGAGATCCAGATCCTGGGCGACAGCCACGGCAACGTGATCTACCTGAACGAGCGTGAGTGCTCGATCCAGCGCCGCCACCAGAAGGTGATCGAGGAGGCACCGTCGCCCTTCATCAGTGACGCGACCCGCAAGGCCATGGGCGAGCAGGCCGTGGCACTGGCCAAGGCCGTGAAGTATCAGAGCGCCGGCACAGTGGAGTTCGTGGTCGGCAAGGATCAGGACTTCTACTTTCTGGAAATGAACACCCGCCTGCAGGTGGAGCACCCGGTGACCGAGTGCATCACCGGTCTGGACTTGGTGGAGCTGATGATCCGTGTCGCCGCTGGCGAGAAGCTGCCGCTGGCACAGAAGGACGTGAAGCGCAACGGCTGGGCCATCGAGTGCCGCATCAACGCCGAGGACCCGTTTCGCAATTTCCTGCCGTCAACCGGCCGTCTGGTGCGTTTCTCGCCACCGACCCAGAGCATGTGGCAGGCCGATACCGGGCACCTGTTCGGCGTGCGGGTGGACACCGGCGTGCAGGACGGCGGCGAGATTCCGATGTACTACGACTCGATGATCGCCAAGCTCATTGTGCACGGCACCGATCGCATGGATGCGATTGCCAAGATGCGCGAGGCGCTCAACGGTTTTGTCATCCGCGGTATCAGCTCCAACATTCCGTTCCAGGCCGCCTTGCTGGCGCACCCCAAGTTCGTGACCGGCGACTTCAACACCGGTTTCATCGCCGAGCACTACGGCAAAGGTTTTGCGGCGGAGGATGTGCCGCACGAGGATCCGGACTTCCTGATCGCCTTGGCGGCCTTCGTGCGACGCAAGTCGCGCGAACGTGCAACCACCATCTCCGGCCAGTTGCCCGGTTATGCCGTGAACGCCGGCAAGGACTATGTGGTGATCACGCTGAATGCCGATGGCCAGCATGGCTATACCCCGGTCCATGTGGACGAGTTCGTGGGTGAAACCGGCACGGCGATTGTCAGAATCGGCGAGAGCAGTTACGAAATTTGCAGTAATTCGCGCCTCAATGACATCTGCATCAGCGGCACCGTGAACAGCCAGGACTTCACTGCCCAGGTCGAGCGCGGCACGCTCCGCAATCCGCTGGCCCTGCGCTTGCAGCACAACGGCACCCGCATCGAGGCCCTGGTGGTGTCCCAGCGCATGGCCGAGCTGCACCAGCTCATGCCCTTCAAGGCGCCGCCGGACATGAGCCGCTTCGTGCTCTCGCCCATGCCGGGCCTGCTGGTCGATGTGGCGGTGCAGCCGGGCCAGAAGGTGCTGGCGGGTGAGCGGGTAGCCGTGATCGAGGCCATGAAGATGGAGAACGTGCTGTTCGCCGCGGCTGACGGCGTGGTGGGCAAGGTGCTGGCCGGCAAGGGCGACAGCTTGGTGGTGGACCAGCCGATCGTGGAGTTCGAGGCATGAGCACGAACGCCGCTGGACCGCTCCAAGGCGTGAGCGCCCCCTCGGGGGGCAGCGCAGTACACGAAGTGACAAGCGTGGGGGGGCTTATGACACGTCCTTTCAAGGTGCTGGGTATCCAGCAGATCGCCATCGGCGGGCCCGACAAGGCCCGGCTGCAGAAACTCTGGGTCGACATGCTGGGGCTGGAAGTCACCGGCACGTTCAAGAGCGAGCGCGAGAACGTGGACGAGGACATCTGCGCCATGGGCGCGGGGCCGTTCAAGGTCGAGGTCGACCTGATGCAGCCGCTCGACCCCGAGAAGAAACCGGCCGTGCACACCACGCCGCTGAATCATGTGGGCCTGTGGATCGACGACCTGCCCAAAGCCGTGGCGTGGCTGACGGGGCAGGGCGTGCGCTTTGCCCCCGGCGGCATCCGCAAGGGGGCGGCAGGCTTCGACATCTGCTTCCTGCACCCCAAGGCCAGCGACGAGTTCCCGGTCGCAGGTGAAGGCGTCTTGATCGAGTTGGTGCAGGCGCCGCCCGAGGTGGTGGCCGCCTTTTCACGGCTGGCGGCAAACGGCGGCTGAGCCGTCGGCGGTATCCCCTGATTTGCCGTGTTTTTGCGGCTTTATTCAAGGCAGTGCCCAGACCCTGCGAGGCTAATCTGCGTGCATCCCTCATCAGGAGAACGCGATGGCTTCACTGCAGACCCGCTCATCTGAACCCGTTGGTCGCTTCATGGCGGCTCCTGGCGAGAGCACCCCTGACTTTCCCAGGACGTCCTTCACCTATTGGCCGGTGGGCCCCTTGCAGGCCTTCACGCTGCGCATGGCATCCCATGGACTGTGCGTGAGCAGCGCCATGATGCTCGGAGACCGACGCTACGCGCAAGACCAGCTTGCCTACGCTCACAGCTTCGATGACGACACCCTGAAAGAGCTGGCCCTGATGCTGTTCCAGCATTTTGCAGCGCAGCATGACTCGTGGGCTGGATGGGGCGGTAAGTCAGCAGATCGTCAGGAAGTTATTTGAGTATCATCATGTAACTGCGCCGAACCGCTGGTTAAAAGCCGGGGATCTCTTACGGGAGGCGTTGCAAACAAAACCACAAAAACATGAGCGAGACAAGTCGATGGGCTTTATGAAATTTTTCTACCCCGGCATCGGATTGATGCGCCAGCTCAAGGTGCCTGTCAAGCTGGCCGTGCTGGCGCTGGTCTTGCTGGTTCCCCTGATTGTGGTTCTGACAGAAGTGGTCAGAAAACAGACTTCCGAGATCAGTCTGATCAGGCAGGAGATTGATGGCATTGCGTTGTTGCCACAAGCCGGCGAGCTGATCGGCCTGGTGCAGACCCATCGGGGGCAGAGCCAGATGGTGCTGTTGTCGGGTAACAGCGCGGCGAAAGCCAGCCGCGAGACCACCCGCGCCGCGCTGGCCAAGGCACGTGCGGCACTCGATGCCGCCATCTCGCAGTCCGAGACGTTGCGGGGCAACCAGGAATGGGGTGCCCTCAAGTCGCGCATTGACGGTCTCGCCAGCGCAGATGGGGGGCCGTCGGCCGCTGCCAGCTTTGCGCTGCACAGCCGCATCGTGGAAGATCTGGGCCAATTCATTCACGGGCAGGCCAGTCAGTCCAGCCTGTTGTTCGACCCGGACCCTGCCACCAACCTGCTTATGGGTATGGCGGTATCACGCACGCCGGAGTGGATGGAGCAATTGGGCATCTTGCGCGGCCAGGGGGCCGCCCAGTTGAGCCTGCCAGCGCGGGACGAGGCCGCGGTCATGCGTCTGCGAGTGTACGTGGACGTTCTTGAGCGCGCCGTCCGCGATGTGCGGCACGCCATGGATTTGCTCAAGACCTACGGCCAGTCCGACCCCTTGGCTGACAAGGCTGTGCAAGCCAGCACGGCCTACACCAAGCTGGTGCGCGATACCTTTGCCGTTGACGCGGCCGCCGCGGATGCAAATGCCTATTTCGATGCGGGAACACGCGCGATCGAGGCCGTTGGCAGCTACCGCAATGCGACGGTGCAGAGCGCGCAGCAACTGCTGTCCAGCCGGCTGGAGTACGCCACCCGGGTGCTCTGGCTGTCGGTAGGCGGCAGCGTACTGGCCGTGCTGATCCTGCTGTATCTGATGCTGTCGTTCTATTTCAGTTTCGTGGCCGACCTGCGCCAGGTCATGCGTTTCATGTCGCACACGGCGTCAGGCAATCTGCGTGAACACGTCACGATGCGTGGTCGCGACGAACTGGCGGCGATGTCGGACTTGATGCAGACCATGGTCAACAGCCTGTCGGCCATGGTGGCGAGCATTCGCAGCAATTCAGCGCTGGTGGCCAATGCCGGCCAGAGCCTGGCCACCGGTAACCGCGAGCTGTCGGATCGTACGGAACAGCAGGCGGCCAACCTGGAGCAGACTTCGGCCAGCGTGCAGGAGCTGTCTTCCACCGTGCAGGACAACGCCCACACCACGCAGCAGGCCAGCGGTCAGGCCGACCGTGTGCGAGACGTGGCAGACCGCGGCGCCCAGGCCATGGCCGAAGCGGTGAAGTCGGTCGAGGCGGTGCAGGGCAGTGCCCAGCGCATGAACGAGATCATCGGTGTGATCGATGGTCTGGCCTTCCAGACCAACATTCTGGCGCTCAACGCCGCAGTGGAAGCCGCACGCGCCGGTGAGGCTGGCCGCGGTTTTGCCGTGGTGGCCAGCGAAGTGCGTTCGCTGGCGCAACGTTCGGCCGAGTCGGCCAAGGAAATTCGCCAGCTCATCGGCGCCTCCAGCGATCAGGTCACGACCAGCGTGGGGCAGATCCGTGCCGCCGGCACCCATATTGCCGACATCGTCTCCGGCATCCGTGGCGTGGCCGACAGCATGTCGCATATCTCTACCTCCAGCGCCGAGCAAAGCTCCTCGCTGACCGAGATCACGCAGGCCGTGCGCCAGCTCGATGAAATCACCCAGCGCAACGCGCAGATGGTGGAGCGGGCGGTGACGCAGGCCGTCAACCTGGAGCACCGCGCCTCCACCCTGGCCGAGGCAGTGGCTGCCTTCCGCCTGCAGCAGGGCACGGCGGACGAGGCACTGACGCTGGTGCAGCGCGCCCTCCAGTTCCGCCAGCAGAACGGGCGCGATAGCTTCCTGCGTGGCCTGACGGACCCGCAACAGGGCTTCCACGACCGCGACATGTACGTCTTTGCGCTCGACAGCAACGGCGCCTATGTCGCTTTCGGCGGCAATCCGGCCAAGGTCGGCACGCGGGTGCAGGACATCCCGGGCATCGACGGCCAGGGCCTGCTCAAGGCCATCGTCAATCAGGCCAGCCACGAGCCGGGCTGGGTGGAGTACGACATCACCAACCCGGCGACCGGTGTGGTGCAGACCAAGATGTCCTACGTGCAGCAGGTGGACGACGTGTTCATCGGTTGCGGCGTCTACAAGAACCTGGTGGCGAGTTGAGGCGCCGCCTCGCGTGGCCCTAGGTGCCGCCTTCGCGTCGGGCCCGGGCACGTGCCAGCGCCGCCTCGATCACGGCGCGTTTCTTGTCCAGCACGACCGGGTCGCTGTGCAGCGAATGCTGGCCCAGATCGGTCAGCTTCATCTTCGCCTTTTCTTCAAGTTTTTGGTCGTGTTCGGCCTTGTCCCGCTTGCGCCAGAAGCTATGAAATTCATAGCGCCTGCGGGCGTTGGCCGCTTGCGCGGGTGACCAGGCGGCCCAGCCGGTGCGCTCGCCGCTGACGTTCTCCAGGCTGATGCAGTCCACCGGGCAGACCGGAATGCAGAGTTCGCAGCCAGTGCAATGCGGCTCGATCACGGTGTGCATGCGTTTGTTGCTGCCCAAGATGGCATCGGTCGGGCAGGCCTTGATGCAGAGCGTGCAGCCGATACACCAGGCTTCGTCGATCACCGCCACGGTGAGCGGGCCCTCCAGGCCGAAGTCGGGATTCAGCGGCGCTGCCGGCAGGCCCGTGAGATGGGCCAGCCGTTCAATTCCCTCGGCGCCACCGGGCGGGCACTGGTTGATGGGGGCCTCGCCAGCCGCAATGGCCTGCGCGTAGCCGGCGCAGTCCGGGTAGCCGCAGCGCGTGCACTGGGTCTGGGGCAAGGCGTCGAGGATCTGGTCGGCAGTCGCGGGCATGGCCCCGATTATCTGGCCGATGCTCACGCCGCTTTGGCGACTGTTTTGCGTGCAGCCGGCTTGCGGGCCGGCGCCTTGGCGGCGGCTTTCGGCCTGGCGGGCGTGTTGTGCTCCAGGATGAAGGCCTTGACCGTCGGGTAGACCACCTCGCGCCAGCGTCGGCCCGAGAAGATGCCGTAGTGACCGGCCCCCTTGGCCTCCAGGTGCTTTTGTCGCTGCTTCGGCACCCCCTTGCAGATGGTGTGCACGGCCTCGGTCTGGCCCGAGCCGGAGATGTCGTCCAGTTCACCTTCGACCGACAGCAGCGCCGTGGTCTTGATGTCCTGCGGTTTCACGCGTTCGAGCTGGCCCTGTTCGTTCTTCACATCCCAGGTGCCCTGCACCAGGCTGAAGTCCTGGAACACGGTCTTGATGGTCTCCAGGTAGTAATCAGCGTCCATGTCGAGCACGGCGTTGTACTCGTCGTAGAACTGGCGGTGCGCATCGGCGCTGGCGTCGTCGCCCTTGATCAGGTGCTGGAAGTAGTCGTAGTGGCTCTTGGCGTGGTGGTCCGGGTTCATGGCCACGAAGCCGGCGTGCTGCATGAAGCCGGGGTAGACGCGCCGGCCGGCGCCCGGGAAGTTGCTCGGCACGCGGTAGATCACGTTGTGCTCGAACCAGCTGTGGCTCTTGTTCATGGCCAGGTTGTTCACCGCCGTGGGCGATTTGCGCGCATCGATCGGGCCACCCATCATGGTCATGGTCAGCGGCGTTTTCTCGCCGCGGCTGGCCATCAGCGAAACGGCGGCCAGCACCGGCACCGTGGGCTGGCACACGCTCATCACGTGGCAGTTGCCGTATTCCTGTTGCAGGTGGCGGATGAACTCCTGCACGTAGTTGATGTAGTCGTCGAGGTGGAACTCGCCTTCGGACAGCGGCACCAGGCGCGCGTTCTTCCAGTCGGTGATGTAGACCTTGTGGTCCTTCAGCATGGTGCGCACCGTGTCGCGCAGCAGGGTGGCGTAGTGGCCGGACAGCGGCGCCACGATCAGCACCACCGGCTGGCGCTTGAGCTTGGCCAGCGTGGCCGGGTCGTCCGAGAAACGTTTGAAGCGGCGCAGTTCACAAAACGGCTTGTTCACCTCCACGCGTTCATGGATGGCGACGCTGACGCCGTCCACACCCACGGTGCGGATGCCAAACTCCGGCTTCTCGTAATCCTTGCCGAGCCGGTGCATCAGGCCATAACCGGCCGCAACACGTTGGGCAAAGGGCAACTGGCCCCAGGGCAGCAGCGGGTTGTTGAAGGCCTTGGCTGCAGTCTGCGCCAGATCGGAGAAAGGCTCCATCAGCGTGCGCTGGGATTCATAGAGCTGGTAAAGCATGGCGGACTCGCTTCCAAAAGGATTTGCTGCAGTGCAATATAGCAGCAGTGGCCGAAGTCTGCTTGCGTAATTTCACCGATATTTCCCCTCCATATAAACCCTTGGCCGCTGTGGAACTTCAAGGGCCGGCGTGGACTCCTTCCGGCAAAGAAAGTCAAAATACATGCAGCGCCGTACTTTTATGGCTGCCCTGAGCGGCAGCGCCAGCACCTTGATCGGAACCCAGATGACTGCCTTTGCCGGGGCCGCCAGCCTCTCCCAGCTTCACAATCTCCATCCCAGCCCGCGCATGCCGGTGCTGTTTGTCGGCCACGGCAGCCCGCTGAACGTGATCGAGGACAACGAATTCCGCCCGAAATGGGAAGCCCTGGGGGGCGAGTTCGGCAAAAAATGGCCGAAACCGCAACTCATCCTGTGCATCTCGGCGCACTGGATCACACGCGGCTGGTGGCTTACCGGCATGGCCCAGCCCAAAACCATCCACGACTTCGGCGGTTTTCCGCAGGCCCTGTTCGACCAGCAATACCCGGCTCCCGGCGCACCGGCCGTGGCGCAAGCCCTGGCGGCCAGCCTGCAGCATCCCCATACCCACGCCCCGCTAGGCCTGGACGAACACGAGTGGGGTTTCGACCATGGCAGCTGGGCGGTGCTCAAGCCCATGTTTCCCCAGGCCGACATTCCGGTCATCCAGCTCAGCATGGACTATGGCCGCCCGCCGGCCGAGCACTATGCGCTGGGCCAGCAGCTCAAGCGCCTGCGTGAGCGCGGCGTGCTGATCGTGGGCAGCGGCAACATCGTGCACAACCTGCGCACCATGCAGCGCAGTGCATCGAACGATCAGGCTTACGACTGGGCCATCGAGTTCGACCGCACCATTGGCGAGCAGATTGCGCAGGGCCAATTGGACGAATTGCCCAACTTCCAGCAGCTCGGCCAAGTCGCGCAGCAGGCGCACCCGACCTACGACCATTACCTGCCGCTGCTCTACGCCGCTGGCGCAGCGGACGCGAAAGAGGCGCCGCAGTTCTTCAACGCCAGGTTCCAGGGTGCCTCGATCTCGATGCGCTCGGTGATCTGGGACTGATCCGTTGATTTAAAACAGCGAGCGCAGCAGCAGGCTGCTGCCGGTGAGCAGCAGCACGCTGTGCAACAGCAGCAGGAAACGCCGGCGGTCCAGCCGAAGGCTGATGTGGTGGCCAATAAAAAGGCCCAGGCCCACTGCCGGCAGCAGGGCCAGCACCAGCCACAGCAGCTGCGTGTCCAGCAGGCGCCCGGCCAGCAGGAACAGGGCCACCCGCACCACCGAGCTGAACATCAGCACAGCCGTTTGCGTGGCGCGGATCTGCTGCGGTTCGTCCAGCCGGCGCAGCAGGTAGACCGAGTAGACCCAGCCCCCGGCGCCGAACAGCGCGCTGAACACACCGCCCACGCTGCCATACCACCAGGCCCAGCGTGGTGAGATCGGCACGGGCGCGGCTTTGGGCCGCAAGCCGTTGAGCGCGTACAGCACCACAAAGGCGCCCAGCAGCGGCATCAGCAGCTTGACCGGCAAGGTGAACAGCAGCCAGGCCCCCAGCGCGCTGCCGGCGAACAGCGCCGGCACCAGTCGAACCAACTCCTGCCGTGCAACATGCTGGCTCAGGCGCCAGCCGTTGGACCAGGAAGCGATCATGTCCGTCAGCGCCAGGGTGGGCACCACAGTGGAAACGGGCAGCAGGTGTGCCAGTAGCGGTGCGCTCACCAGCGTGGAGCCGAAACCTACCAGGCCGAACACCACATAGGCAACGGTGATGACGGGTTCGGCCACCAGCAGGGTCAGAGCATCAGGCATTCGATCAATGGCTGGCGCTTATGGCTTGCTGGCAGCAGCACGCAGCTTGTCTTTTTTGCTCGGACGCTTGCCCTTGATGCCGCCGTTACTGGCGGCTTCTGCCGGCGCGGTGTCCACCGGCTCAAAGCCCGCCACTTGTTCACGTGCCAGCTTGAAACCCTGGCGCTTTTCGATCAGGCGGAAATGCGCTTCGGTGGTCGCGCTGACGAAGCTCACCGCCAGACCACTCTCGCCGGCCCGGCCAGTGCGACCGATGCGGTGGGTGTAGTCGATGGTCGAGCGCGGCAGGTCGTAGTTCACCACCACCGGCAACTGCGCAATGTCGATGCCGCGTGCGGCCACGTCGGTGGCCACCATCACGGTGATGCGCGAGGCCTTGAAGTCCGCCAGCACCTGGGTGCGCTTGCCCTGGCTCAGTTCGCCGTGGAAGGGTTCGGCATCAATGCCGGCCTTGCGCAGCTTGTCGGCCACGATCTCGGCCGCATGTTTCGTGGCCACGAACACCAGCACCCGTGTCCAGCCATGCTCGGTGATCAGCTGGCGCAGCAGCTGGGTCCGTTTGCCGGCATCGACGGCCATCGCGCGCTGCGTGATGTCGGGTGCGTTTTGCGCTTCGGGCAGCACGTCGATGCGCACCGGTTCACGCAACAGCGTTTGCGCCAGCGCCTGCACCTCAGGCGGGAAGGTGGCAGAGAAAAACAGGTTTTGTCGCTGGGCCGGCAGCAGGGCCAGGAGGCGCGCCAGCTCCTCGGCAAAGCCCAGGTCCAGCAGGCGGTCGGCCTCGTCCAGCACCAGGGTGCTGACGCTGCCCAGCGAGAGGGCGTTGTGATCGATCAGGTCCAGCAGGCGGCCGGGTGTCGCCACCACGATGTCCGTGCCACCGCGCAGGCCCATCATCTGCGGGTTGATGGAGACGCCGCCAAACACCACCGTCACTTTGACGGGGTCGGCCAGGTGCTGCGCCAGGCTGCGGAACTCCTCGCCGACCTGGGCGGCCAGCTCGCGCGTGGGCACCAGCACCAGGGTGCGCGCGCGTCGCGGTTTCTCGTTCGGGGCTTGTTCCAGTTGCTGCAGCAGCGGCAGGGCAAAGGCGGCCGTCTTGCCCGAGCCGGTCTGCGCCGAGCCCAGCACATCGCGCCCTTGCAACACGGCCGGAATGGCGGCGCGCTGGATGGCGGTGGGGGTTGTGTAAGCCCGGGTGTGGACAGCGCGCAGCAGGGCGGGGGACAAGCCCAGGGAAGAAAATGGCATGAACGGATGCTCGTTAGGGGGCGCCCAGTTTAAGCGCTCCCGAGCCGCGGCCTCCGTGGGCGACGATAATCGAGCCCCCGCAAAATTTCTAAAGGCCCATCGTGCGCAAAACCTACCAGCTCAACATCGAGGGCAAAAACCGCGACCGCCTGCTTGACGCCGTCAAGCACGACATCCGCAAATACGTCAAACGCCAGCGCCGCGTGGCCCTGCCCGAAGGCGTGGACTTCTGGGATTTCGACTGCAAGTTCGGTCTCAGCGCCGAGGCGGCTGCCCCTGTCCATTTCGGCAACCTGATCGAGCAGATTGATGCCGCCGCCAAAGAGGGCGCTGCCGCGCTTTACGTCGAGATTCTGGCCAAGCACGGCCACCGCAAAGCCAAGCCCGCCTCGGCCGCGGCTGAGGAACCGGCCCAGGGCTGAACCCGGGCGCCAGCACGGCACCACCATGAGCCTGCATTACCTGGACTTCGACTACAGCGAAGACGAACAGGGCATCGGGACCTTCGATGCCATGGCCTCGACGGCGCCCCAGCATGTTGCCGCCGTCCGCGCCGAGATCGCGCGGGTGCTGGATTGGGCCTACACCACCTTCCCCGACGTGCGTGCGCCGCTGGACGAGGGCGGTGAGTGGGACTACAACCTGGAAGGTCAGCAGGAATGGACCGCGCACGAGTCCATCAGCTACGACGACGTGACGGGCAAGTTCAGCAGCCAGCTCGCGCCGGTGGGCGCGCCGCGTCATACGGTGACCTTGTCACTCAGCGGCAGCGCGCAGTTTTGCGAAGCCTTCAGGCAACGGTTCACGCTGGAATAAGTCAGGCGTGATGGGATCTTGCTATAAAAAGTATAGCTATATACGCAGTTGATAAAAGGGCTTGAGGCCAAAAACTGCATGAAAAGAGCCGCCTGCTGGCGGCTCTTTCTTTGTTACCGGTAGAGCGTGGTTTTCGACTGTTTCAGCGTGGCACGAAGAAGGTCGACTTCACCCGCGTGGTTTTTGTCTGGCCCGACTGAATCGTCTGGATGTCGAAGACGATGGGGTGGGCTTGCCCGCGGTAGGCGTCGGCCGCCTCGGGCGGGAGCTCCAGCCGCACGGGCATGGAGCCGATGCCCAAGGCATCGACGTTCAGCAGCGTGGGCGTGACGATGCTCAGCCCCGGCAGGCCGGAGACGCTGATGCTGAATTGCTCGGCCTGCTCGGCGCCATTGGTGATCTGCATGCGGTAGACGTTTTCGACGACACCCTTGCCGACGACGCGCGCCAGGGTGCCGCGGTCCTTGATGACATCGACCACGAAGCCGTTGCGCAGCGACAGGCTGACCACAAACACCAGACTCGTGGCCAGCATGATGGCGCCGTAGATCAGGACGCGCGGCCGCCAGACGCGGCGCAGGATCTGCTTGGGCGACCAGGCATTGACGATGCCGTTGCCTGAGGAGTACCGGATCAACCCGGTGTCATAACCCATCTTGCCCATGACGTCGTCGCAGACATCAATGCAGGCGGCACATCCGATGCATTCGTTCTGCAGGCCGTTGCGGATGTCGATGCCGGTCGGGCAGACCTGCACGCACAGGGTGCAATCGATGCAGTCGCCCAGGCCCATCGCTTTCGGATCGGCCTTGCGCGAACGCGAGCCGCGCGCCTCGCCGCGCCCGGCGTCGTAGGCGATGACCAGCGAGTCCATGTCGATCAAGGCGCTCTGGAAGCGGGCGTAAGGGCACATGTACTTGCACACCTGCTCGCGCAGGTAGCCGGCATTGCCATAGGTGGCGAAACCATAGAAGAACACCCAGAACCACTCCCACGGCGAGAAGGACAGCGTCGTCGCCTCGGCCACCAGAGAGCGGATCGGCGTGAAATAGCCGACGAAGGTGAAACCCGTGATCAGCCCGATGCTGATCCAGATAGCCTGCTTGGCGCCCTTGCGTGCGATTTTTTCTAGGCCCCAGGGGGCAGCGTCCAGCCGCATCCGGGCAAGTCGTTCGCCTTCCGTGCGGCGCTCGACCCACAGGAAGATCTCGGTGTAGACGGTCTGGGGACAGGCGTAGCCGCACCACAGGCGGCCGGCGACGGCCGTGAAGAAGAACAGCGCCATGGCAGAGATGACCAGCAGCGCCGCGAGGTAAATGAAATCCTGCGGGTGCAGCACCAGGCCCAGTACGTAGAAGCGGCGCTCGGTCAGATCGAACAGCACGGCCTGCCGGTCGTTCCACTGCAGCCAGGGCAGGGCGTAGAACACGGCCTGCGTCAACCACACCAGCAGCCAGCGCCAGCGGGCATACCAGCCGCTGACCGAGCGCGGGTAGATCTTGACCTGCTTTTCGTACAGCGACACCATGATGTCTTGATCTGCCTCAGGCGCCTGTTTGTGGATCGGGATGACGACGGACGGTTTAGGCTGGTTCATGGTGTTGATGTGGCCTGGCGCAAGCCAATGGGTATTTGCCGTGCGGATCGCCGTGTCCAGGCCTGACGCGCGGCCCGCACTGACGCTGCATTCTTGACGGATGTCATTATAAGATTCATTTCTTATGAATCTTAAATCGAACCCTTGAAGCTTTGTGAGAAGACCCGCCGACCGCAAGGTTTGAAACGAACGCGGTTTTGCAGCGCGCATGAAAAAGCCGCCCCGAGGGCGGCTTCCGAGGTTCAGGCAGAACCGGCTTACATCACCTTGGCGATGGCCTGGCAGACGTAGTCGATGTTCTTGCTGTTGAGCGCGGCCACACACATGCGGCCGGTGTCGGTGCCGTAGACGCCGAACTCGCTGCGCAGGCGCACCATCTGGTCCTTGGACAGGCCCGAGTAGCTGAACATGCCGATTTGGCTGGTGATGAAGCTCATGTCCTGCTTCACGCCGGCGGCCTTCAGACCGTCGACCAGCTTTTGGCGCATGGCCTTGATGCGCACACGCATTTCACCCAGTTCCTTCTCCCACAGGGCGCGCAGCTCCGGGTTGTTCAACACGGCCGCCACCACGGCGCCGCCGTGGGTGGGCGGGTTGCTGTAGTTGGTACGAATCACGATCTTGAGCTGGGACAGCACGCGGTCAGCTTCGTCTTTGCTCGCGCACAGCACGGAGAGGGCGCCGACGCGCTCGCCGTAGAGGCTGAAGCTCTTGGAGAACGAGGTGGAGACGAAGAAGTCCAGGCCGGCGGCCACGAACTTGCCGATCACGGCGCCGTCTTCCGCAATGCCGTTGCCAAAGCCCTGGTAGGCCATGTCGAGGAAGGACACCAGGTTCTTGGCCTTGATGGCGGCGATCACCTGATCCCACTGGGCGGCGGTGATGTCATAACCGGTCGGGTTGTGGCAGCAGGCGTGCAGCAGCACGATGGTGCCGGGGGCGGCAGCCGTGATGTCGGCCAGCATGCCGGCGAAGTCCACGCCACGTGTGGTCGCGTCGTAGTAGCGGTAGGTTTCCACCGTGAAGCCAGCGTTGGTGAACAGGGCGCGGTGATTTTCCCAGCTCGGGTCGGATATCAGCACCTTGGCGTTCGGGTTGAGCTTCTTCAGGAAGTCGGCGCCGATCTTCAGGCCGCCGGTGCCGCCAATGCCTTGCACGGTGGCGACGCGGCCGCTTTTCACGGGCTCGGAATCAGCGCCGAACACCAGGCTCTTGACGGCGGCGTCGTAGGCGGCAATGCCGTCGATGGGGAGGTAGCCGCGTGCGGTGGGCTTGTCCATCATGGCCTTCTCGGCGGCCTGGACGCACTGCAGCAGCGGCAGCTTGCCGTTGTCATCGAAATACACACCCACGCCGAGATTGACTTTGCTGGGGTTGGTGTCGGCGTTGAACTGCTCGTTCAGACCCAGGATGGGGTCGCGGGGAGCCATTTCGACGGCGGAGAACATGGACATGACGGTTCCTTGGATAAGTAATGAAGTGGTCGGTTGATTCCGTCCTTCCGGCAGGGGGCTGCGCGCCGCACCGGAATGACGTATTCTTGCCAGTTGCCCTGAATTTTACGGGCTTAGCAAGCAGGTTCCCATGCAAGACGTTTCAGCAGTCCCTGTGCCCGAGGCCGACAGCGCTCCCGCGGCCCTCCCTGAGGGCCACTTTGTCAGTTTCCCCGACTCGCCTTTCGAGCTGTACCAGCCCTATCTGCCGGCGGGCGACCAGCCCGAGGCGATCAACCAGCTGGTCGAGGGCGTGCAGGACGGCGAAGTGTTCCAGACCCTGCTGGGCGTGACCGGCTCGGGCAAGACCTACACCATGGCCAACGTGATCGCCCGCCTGGGCCGGCCGGCCATCGTGTTTGCCCCCAACAAGACGCTGGCGGCGCAGCTCTACAGCGAGTTTCGCGAGTTCTTCCCGAAGAACGCGGTGGAGTACTTCGTCAGCTACTACGACTACTACCAGCCGGAAGCCTACGTGCCACAGCGCGACCTGTTCATCGAGAAGGACAGCGCGATCAACGAGCACATCGAGCAGATGCGCCTCTCGTGCACCAAGAGCGTGCTGGAGCGGCGCGACGTGGTGATCGTGGCCACCGTCTCGGCCATCTACGGCATCGGCCAGCCCGATGCCTACCATCAGATGGTGATGACGCTGCGCGCGGGCGACAAGATGGGCCAGCGCGACGTCATTGCCCAGCTGGTGCGCATGCAATACCAGCGCAACGACATGGAGTTCTCTCGCGGCAAGTTCCGCGTGCGCGGCGACACCATCGACGTCTTTCCGGCCGAGCACAGCGAAATGGCCTTGCGCATCGAGCTGTTCGACGACGAGATCGAGAGCCTGCAGCTGTTCGATCCGCTGACCGGCCGCATCCGCCAGAAGGTGCTGCGCTTCACCGTCTACCCGAGCAGCCACTACGTGACGCCGCGCGAGCAGGTGCTGGCGGCGGTGGAGACCATCAAGGTGGAGCTGGCCGATCGCCTGAAGGAACTGGTGGGCATGGGCAAGCTGGTGGAGGCGCAGCGCCTGGAGCAGCGCACCCGGTTTGATCTGGAAATGCTGTCCGAGGTGGGCCACTGCAAGGGCATTGAGAACTACACCCGCCACCTGAGCGGGGCTGCCCCGGGCGAGCCGCCGGCCACGTTGACCGACTACCTGCCGAAAGACGCGCTGATGTTCCTGGACGAGAGCCATGTGCTGATTGGCCAGTTCGGCGGCATGTACAACGGCGACCGCGCCCGTAAGACCACGCTGGTGGAATACGGTTTTCGCCTGCCGAGCGCGCTGGACAACCGGCCGCTGAAGTTCGAGGAGTTCGAGACCAAGATGCGCCAGGCGGTGTTTGTCTCGGCCACGCCCGGCAACTGGGAAAACGAGCATGCCGGCCAGGTGGTGGAGCAGGTGGTGCGCCCGACCGGCCTGGTGGACCCGGAGGTGGAGGTGCGTCCGGCCACGCACCAGGTGGACGATGTGCTGCAGGAAATCCGCATCCGGGTGGAGAAACACGAACGGGTGCTCATCACCACCCTGACCAAGCGCATGGCCGAGCAGCTGACCGACTACCTGACCGACAACGGTGTCAAGGTGCGTTACCTGCACAGTGACGTGGACACGGTGGAGCGGGTGGAGATCCTGCGCGACCTGCGCCTGGGCACCTTTGATGTGCTGGTGGGCATCAACCTGTTGCGCGAGGGCCTGGACATTCCCGAGGTGTCGCTGGTGGCGATCCTGGACGCCGACAAGGAAGGCTTCCTGCGTTCCGAACGCTCGCTGATTCAGACCATCGGTCGTGCCGCCCGCAACCTGCATGGCAAGGCCATCCTCTATGCCGACCGGGTGACCGACTCCATGGCCCGCGCCATCGGCGAGACCGAGCGCCGCCGCCACAAGCAGATCGAGCACAACCTTGCGCACGGCATCACGCCGCGCGCCATCGTCAAGCAGGTGCGTGACTTGATCGACGGCGTCTACAGCGAAAAAGCGGGGCGCGAAGCCGAGCGGCTGGAGCAGGAAGCCCTGCAGCGCGCCAAGGTGGAGGAGATGAGCGAGAAGGACATCGCGCGCGAGATCAAACGTCTGGAAAAGCAGATGCTGGAACATGCCCGCAACCTGGAGTTCGAGCAGGCCGCCCGCGTGCGCGACCAGCTTTCCCAGCTCAAAGCCCGCGCTTTCGGCGCGGCGGTGCCTGACCACCCGGCCGGGCTTTAGCCCACCCAGGCCAGCGCCGGCAGCGCTGTCGGGTGCTGCTTTCGCTGCGGCACAGCTATTCCGAGCAAATCTGAGGGTTTTTTGCTATACTTGAGCCAATTACTCGGAAAAGGAGTTTGCCATGCGCCTCACGACCAAAGGCCGCTTTGCGGTCACTGCAATGATTGATCTGGCCCTGCGCCAGACCAATGGCCCCGTGACGCTGGCGGCCATCAGCCAGCGCCAGCAAATCTCCCTGTCCTATCTGGAACAGTTGTTCGGCAAGCTGCGCCGCCACGAACTGGTGGAATCCACCCGCGGCCCTGGCGGTGGTTATACGCTGGCGCGCAAGGCGGCCGACATCACCGTGGCCGACATCATCCTGTCGGTGGACGAGCCGATCGATGCCACCCACTGCGGCGGCAAGGAAAACTGCCTGGGCGATGCCGGCCGCTGCATGACGCACGAGCTGTGGACGTCTCTCAATGTGCGCATGGTCGAGTTCCTGGATTCCGTCACGCTGCAAAAGCTGGTGGACGACCAGTTGGCCAAGGGCATCACCATCGAGGACAAGCCTATGGTCAAGCGCGCCATTTCCAGCATGCCGGTGGTCAAGCCGGTGCGCGTGAATGCCCCCAACTCGGTGTTCGCACTGGGCAATTCCTTTTCCAAGCCCTGACCACCGATTCCGTGATTTACAAGCCATTTTTGACTGAGTTTCGTAGCGAGCCTGTATGGACATGACCCCCCACTTCCCGATCTATCTGGACTACGGCGCCACCACGCCCTGTGATCCGCGCGTGGTCGATGCCATGATTCCCTGGTTGCGCGAGCACTTCGGCAACCCGGCCTCCCGCAGCCACGCCTGGGGCTGGGAGGCTGAAGAGGCGGTGGAGCAAGCGCGCGGTTATGTGGCCGAGCTGATCGGCGCCGACCCGCGCGAGATCGTCTGGACCTCCGGTGCCACCGAGTCCAACAACCTGGCCCTGAAGGGCGCCGCCCACTTCTACAAGGGCAAGGGCAAGCACCTGATCACGGTGAAGACCGAGCACAAGGCCGTGCTGGACACCATGCGCGAACTGGAGCGCCAGGGCTTCGAGGTGACCTACCTCGACGTGCAGGAAGACGGGCTGCTCGACCTGGACCAGTTCAAGGCCGCCATTCGACCCGACACCATCCTGGCCAGCGTGATGTTCGTGAACAACGAGATCGGCGTCATCCAGGACATCCCGGCCATCGGTGCCATCTGCCGCGAGAAGGGCGTGCTGTTCCATGTGGATGCCGCCCAGGCCACCGGCAAGGTGGAGATCGACCTGGCCCAACTGCCGGTCGACCTGATGAGCCTGGCCTCGCACAAGACCTACGGCCCCAAGGGCATCGGTGCCTTGTACGTGCGCCGCAAGCCGCGCGTGCGCCTGGAAGCGCAGATGCACGGTGGCGGCCACGAGCGCGGCATGCGCTCCGGTACGTTGCCCACGCACCAGTGCGTCGGCATGGGCGAGGCCTTCCGCATCGCCAGGCTGGAAATGGCGCAGGACAACGCCAAGGCGCGTGCGCTGCATGACCGCCTGCTCAATGGCCTGAAAGATGTCGAGCAGACCTTCCTCAACGGCCACGCCGAGAAGCGCGTGCCGCAGAACCTGAACATGAGCTTCAACTTTGTCGAAGGCGAGTCGCTGATCATGGGCATCAAGGGCCTGGCGGTGTCGTCCGGTTCGGCCTGTACTTCGGCCTCGCTGGAGCCCAGCTACGTGCTGCGCGCCCTGGGCCGCAGCGACGAGCTGGCGCACAGCAGCCTGCGCATGACCATCGGCCGCTTCACGACCGAGGAAGAGATCGATTACGCGATTTCCACCATCAAGCTCAACGTGGCCAAGCTGCGTGAGTTGAGCCCGCTCTGGGAAATGTTCCAGGACGGTGTGGACCTGAGCACCATCCAATGGGCGGCGCATTGATTTAACACCCCCGTGCGGCTGGCGCCGCCTCCCCCTCAAGGGGGCAACGCCCGCGGCCCGGCGAAGCCGGTTCCGCGGCGTTCCTGGTAAAGACACCTTGAACGAGGCGAATCGTCGAAGTTGGGAATGAAGAAAGGAAACTGACATGGCTTATTCTGAAAAAGTCGTTGACCACTACGAAAACCCGCGCAACGTCGGCTCCTTCGACAAGGGCGACGACACGGTCGGCACCGGCATGGTGGGGGCTCCCGCCTGCGGTGACGTGATGAAGCTGCAGATCAAGGTGAACGCGCAGACCGGCGTGATCGAGGACGCGCGCTTCAAGACCTACGGTTGCGGCTCGGCCATTGCATCGAGTTCGCTGGTGACCGAATGGGTCAAGGGCAAGACGCTGGACCAGGCGGCTGCGCTGAAGAACAGCGAGATCGCCGAAGAACTGGCGCTGCCGCCGGTCAAGATCCATTGCTCCATCCTGGCCGAAGACGCGATCAAGGCCGCTGTGGACGACTACCGCAAGAAACACATGAACTAAGTTCCCCCCCGAGGCGCCTTCGGCGCTTCCCCCTCAAGGGGGCGCCGCCAGCGGCCCGGCAAAGCCGGTTCCGCGGCGGCCCCGGATTGAAGGGGCTGGGGGATGGGAATGAAAGACTGAAATGGCAGTTACTCTTACTGAAGCCGCGGCCCGGCATGTCACCCGCTACCTGAGCAAGCGCGGCAAGGGCGTGGGTGTGCGCCTGGGCGTCAAGACCACCGGCTGTTCCGGCCTGGCCTACAAGCTGGAGTACGTGGATGACGTGGCACCGGAAGACATCGTGTTCGAAGGACACGGCGTCAAGGTGCTGATCGACCCCAAGAGCCTGTCCTACATCGACGGTACCGAGCTTGATTACGTGCGCGAAGGGCTGAACGAAGGCTTCCGCTTCAACAACCCGAACGAACGCGACCGCTGCGGCTGCGGCGAGTCGTTTCGTGTGTAAAGCTACTGCGCGGCCGGCATGCGTCGTTGCGCGGTGCTCGAAATCCTCACGTACCCGCAAGTACGTTCCGGTTTCTGCGCGCCGTGCGCCTAGCCTGTCAGCCGCTCGCTACGCTTTCCATCACGAAACGGTCTCTTTGAAGTGACTTCCCTGCAATCCAACGACTTCGAGCTCTTCGGCCTGCCGCAGCAGTTTGCACAGGACCGTTCGGCCATTGATGCCCGCTGGAAAGAGCTGCAGCGCGAGGCCCACCCGGACAAGTTTTCGGCCCAGGGCGCAGCGGCACAGCGCGTGGCCATGCAGTGGTCGGTGCGCATCAACGAGGCCTACCAGCGCCTGAAAGACCCGCTCAAGCGGGCCGCCTACCTGTGCGAGTTGCACGGCGTGCCGGTCAATGCCGAGAACAACACGGCCATGCCGGCCGAGTTCCTGATGCAGCAGATGGAGTGGCGCGAGGCGCTGGACGACGTCAACAGCAGCGAAGACCTGGATGCGCTGAGCGACCAGATTGCGCACAGCCGGCGTCAAACGCTTCAACTCTGCGAGCAACTGCTCGATGTGGCACACGATTACCCGGCCGCCGTGGCACAGGTGCGGGCGCTGATGTTCATCGAACGTTTTGGCCGCGACATCGAAGCCCGTTACGACCAGATGGATACCGCGGCCCGGCGACAATAAGGCCCTGAACACGGCCTTGATCCGAACAGAACAACGATGGCACTGCTGCAAATTTCCGAACCCGGTCAATCTCCCGATCCGCATCAGCGGCGCATTGCCGTGGGCATCGACCTCGGCACCACCCATTCACTGGTGGCCTCCGTGCGCAACGGGGTGGCCGAATGCCTGCCCGATGCCCAAGGCCGTGTGATCCTGCCCTCCGTGGTGCGTTACCTTGCCAATGGCGGCCGGCAGATCGGTTTCGACGCCTTGGCCGCGCTGGCCGAAGACCCGGAGAACACCATTGCCTCCGTCAAGCGCTTCATGGGCCGCGGCGTGCAGGACGTGGTCGGGCGCGAAAAACTGCCTTACCGGCTGGTGGATCATCCCGGCATGCTGAGCCTGCAGACCGTGGTGGGCGAGAAGTCGCCGGTGGAAGTGAGTGCCGAGATCCTGGCCACGCTGCGCTACCGCGCCGAGGACACCTTCAACGACGACCTCTATGGCGCCGTCATCACGGTGCCGGCCTACTTCGACGACGCCCAGCGCCAGGCGACGAAAGATGCCGCGCAACTGGCCGGCCTCAACGTGCTGCGTCTGATCAACGAGCCCACCGCCGCGGCCATTGCCTACGGCCTGGACAATGCCAGCGAAGGCATCTACGCGGTGTACGACCTGGGCGGCGGCACCTTCGACATCTCCATCCTGCGCCTGGCCAAGGGCGTGTTCGAGGTCATTGCCACCGGAGGCGACTCAGCCCTGGGCGGCGATGACTATGACGCCGCACTGGCGGCCTGGGCGCTGCAACAGACGGGCCTGAGCAGCGTGACCGCGGCTGACAAGGCGGCCGTCAAGATGGCGGCCCGCGCTTGCAAGGAAGCCTTGTCTGCTACTGATTCTGTAGCGTTTCACGCCCAATTGACGGCGGCGGAAGTCAATTTGACGGTGATGCGTGCACAGTTCGAAGACGTCACCGCAGCGCTGACAGCGCGCACCATGAGCGCGGTGCGCAAGGCCTTGCGCGACGCAAAGCTGAGCGCCGACGAGGTGCAGGGGGTGGTGATGGTCGGCGGCTCGACCCGTATGCCGGTCATTCGCCGAACCGTTGGCGAGTTCTTCGGTCACGAGCCGCTGACCAACCTGAACCCGGACGAGGTGGTGGCGTTGGGTGCTGCCATCCAGGCCAACCAACTGGCGGGCAACAACGCTACCGGCGATCTGCTGCTGCTGGACGTGATTCCGCTGTCGCTCGGCATTGAGACCATGGGCGGCCTGGTGGAGCGCATCGTGCCGCGCAACCAGACCATTCCGACCGCCATGGCGCAGGATTTCACAACCTACAAGGATGGTCAGACTGCGCTGGCCTTGCACGTGGTGCAGGGCGAGCGCGACCTGGTGGCCGACTGCCGCAGCTTGGCGCGTTTCGAACTGCGCGGCATTCCACCGATGGCGGCCGGTGCCGCGCGCATTCGTGTCACCTTCACGGTGGACGCCGACGGCCTGCTGCAGGTCAGCGCGCGTGAGCAGGTCAGCGGCGTGGAGGCGCGCATCGACGTCAAGCCATCCTACGGCCTGGGCGATGAGCAGATTGCCAGGATGCTGCAGGAGAGCTTCACCACCGCCGAGTCCGACATGCGCGCCCGCGCGCTGGTGGAAGCGCGCGTCGAGGCTGACCGCATGCTGCTGGCCACGCGCAGCGCGCTGGCGGCCGATGGTGATCTGCTGTCGGACGAGGAGCGCGCCGCCATCGACCAGCTGATGGCCGCACTGGACGCTTCGCGCACCCAGGACGAAGACGCGGCAGTCATCGATGCCGCTACCGAGGCGCTGGCCAAGGGCACGGAAGCCTTTGCTGCCCTGCGCATGAACCGCGGTATCCAGAAGGCCCTGGCGGGCAAGAACATCGAGACGGTCTGAGTCCACGAACGCCGAACACACCATGCCCATCATCAAGATCCTTCCCCATCCCGAGCTCTGCCCGCAAGGCGCTGAAATCAAGGCGCCGGCCGGCACCTCGATCTGCGAGGCGCTGCTGGACAACCACATCGAGATCGAACATGCCTGCGACATGAGTTGCGCCTGCACCACCTGCCACGTCATCGTGCGCGAGGGCTTCGATTCGCTCAACGAGCTCGACGAGAACGAGGAAGACCTGCTCGACCGTGCCTGGGGCCTGGAGCCCAATTCGCGCCTGAGCTGCCAGGCCATCCTCGCGCAGAAGGACCTGGTGGTGGAGATACCCAAGTACACCATCAACCTGGCCAAAGAAAAGCACTGATCCGACGAGAAACCCCGCCATGTGTCGTTGCCGTGCTCACCGGGTGTTCAACCCGGTTCCGCGCGGCGCCTAACCTGGCGCGGTTTTCGCCGGTCAGATATGGACTCCCTGCGACGGCTATCATTGAGCCATGCGCCAGATCGTTCTCGACACTGAAACCACGGGTCTGTCCGCCGAAGGCGGCGACCGCATCATCGAAATCGGCTGTGTGGAGCTGCTCAACCGCAAGCTCACCGGCAACAACCTGCACTTCTACCTCAACCCCGAGCGCGACAGTCACGAGGACGCGCTGCGGGTGCACGGCATCAGCAACGAATTCCTGCGCGACAAGCCCAAGTTCGTCGAGGTGGCCGAAGACATCCTGGCCTACCTGCAGGATGCCGACATCATTATCCACAACGCGGCCTTCGACGTCAGCTTTCTGAACAAGGAGCTGGAGCTGATCGGCAAGCCGGCTTTCAGCGAATTCGTGGCCAGCGTCACCGACACGCTGGTGATGGCCAAGGAGATGTTTCCCGGCAAGCGCAACTCGCTCGACGCGCTGTGCGACCGCTTGGGGGTCGACAACTCCGGCCGTACGCTGCACGGTGCCTTGCTCGATGCCGAACTGCTGGCCGACGTCTACATCAACCTCACGCGCGGGCAGGATGCGTTGCTGATTGATGCGGCCGATGCCGACAGCGACTCAGGGCATTTCGAACGCGTGGACCTGAGCCGCTTCGAACTGCCGGTGCTGGCTGCCAACGAGCAGGAGCTCGCCGCACATGAAGACCTGCTGGCCCAACTCGACAAGGCCAGCGGCGGCAAGACGGTGTGGCGCAAGCTTGCCTGAGATCGAGGGCAAAAAATCTGTGGCATAATGCTGGTTTTCCCGGAGACGCAAGTCAACGAGAAGCGAATTCGGGCGATTAGCTCAGCGGTAGAGCACTGCATTCACACTGCAGGGGTCACATGTTCGATCCATGTATCGCCCACCAAACGAAAATAAAGGACCCGGCAGAGATGCCGGGTCCTTTTTTCTTGCCTGAACGGAGTTGCGCGTGGAACAAGTCGATAGCGTGGTGATCGGGGCCGGTGTGGTGGGGCTGGCAGTGGCGAGGGCCCTGGCGCAGGCCGGCCGCGAGGTGATCGTCGTGGAAGCACAGACCGCCATCGGCCAGGGCGTGAGTTCTCGCAACAGCGAGGTCATTCACGCCGGTCTGTATTACACGCCTGGCTCGCTCAAGGCGCAGCTGTGCGTGCGCGGCAAGGAGCTGCTGTACGCCTTGTGCGCCAGCCATGGTGTGGACCACCGCAACTGCGGCAAGCTGGTTGTGGCCACCACCGAAGCCGAAGCGGCGGCCTTGCGTGCCCTGCAGGACAAGGCGGCGGCCAACGGCGTGCCGGTGCAATGGCTGGACGCGGCGCAAGCCAAGGCCCTGGAGCCTGCGCTGGCGTGCACGGCCGCGCTGCTGTCGCCCACCACCGGCATCGTGGACAGCCACGGCTTCATGCTGGCGCTGCAGGGCGACCTGGAGAACGCCGGCGGCATGGTGGCGCTGGGCTCGGCGGTCGAATCGGCTGTGCTGGGGCAGGGTGATGCATCCCATGTGCTGCGCATGGCCGACGGCAGCGAGATCGCCGCAAGTATCGTCGTCAATTCGGCGTCGCTGCACGCGTGTGCGCTGGCGCGCCGCTTCGAAGGGCTGGACGTGCGCCATGTGCCGCAGGAGAGCTATGCCAAGGGCAGCTACTACGCCCTGGCTGGCCGTTCGCCGTTCGCGCGCCTGATCTACCCGGCACCGGCCGACGCTTGGCTGGGCGTGCACCTCACGCTGGACCTGGGCGGTCAAGCCAAGTTCGGCCCTGACCTGGAATGGCTGGACACGAAGCAGCCCGAGACCATCGATTACACCGTGGACCCGCGCCGCGCCGATGGCTTCTACGCCGAGGTGCGACGTTACTGGCCCGCCTTGCCCGATGGCGCGCTGCAGCCCAGCTACAGCGGCGTGCGGCCCAAGATCTACGGGCCCGGCGAGAAGGCGCCGGATTTCCGCATCGATGGCCCGGCCACGCACGGCGTGCCGGGCCTGGTCAACCTGTTTGGCATTGAGTCACCGGGGCTGACCAGCAGCATGGCCATCGGCGAGAACGTCGCCGATCTGCTATCAAAATAATAGCTTCTTGCGCTTTCCTGTTAAGGTCTAGCGCTTGTTTTTGATCGCAAGCGCAGCCTGCTTCACCAGCTCCGGCCCTTGGTAGATCAGTCCGGTGTAGATCTGTACCAGGTCGGCGCCGGCTTCGATCTTGCTCAGCGCATCGGCGGCGCTCAGGATGCCGCCGATGCCGATGATGGGGTAGTCACGGCCGAGTGCGGCGCGCAGTTGGCGGATGACGCGGTTGCTGGACTCCAGCACCGGCGCGCCCGACAGGCCGCCGGCTTCCTCGGCATGCGGCAGGCCCTGCACGGCCTCGCGGCTGAGTGTGGTGTTGGTGGCAATGACGCCGTCCATACCGTGGCGCTTGAGCGTGGCGGCAATCACGTCCACCTGCGCTTCGTCCAGATCCGGGGCGATTTTCACGAAAACCGGTACACGCTTGCCGTGTTGCTGCGCCAGCTGCTCGCGCCGGGCGGCGATGGCACTGAGCAACCCATCCAGTGCCTCGTCGCTTTGCAGCGCACGCAGGTTCTTGGTGTTGGGGCTGGAGATGTTGATGGTGACGTAGTCGGCGTGCGGGTAGACGCCGGCCAAGCCGATCAGGTAATCGTCGGTGGCGCGTTCGATCGGCGTGGCGGCGTTCTTGCCGATGTTCAGGCCCAGCAGCATGGGCGTGCCGTTTTTCTTGCGGAAGGTGGCGCGTCGGACGTTGGCAATGAAGGCGTCCAGCCCTTCGTTGTTGAAGCCCATGCGGTTGATCAGCGCGTTGGCGGCCGGCAGGCGGAACATGCGTGGTTTGGGGTTGCCCGGCTGCGCCAGCGGCGTGACGGTGCCCACCTCGACGAAGCCGAAACCCATGGCGCCCAGGCCGTCGATGCAGCGCGCGTTCTTGTCCAGCCCGGCGGCCATGCCGACACGGTTGGGGAAGCGCAGGCCGGCCAGCGTGACCGGGTCGTCCACCCGGGGCTGGCTGTACGTGCAGGCCAGCGGCGTGTTCTGGGTGCGCGCCAGCATGTCGATGGTGAGGTCGTGTGCGGCTTCCGGGTCGAGGCGGAACAGCATGGCGCGGGAGAGGGCGTAAGGGATCAGAGACATCTTGGATAATTCCTGCAGTTCCCCCGATTTTCCCAGATCAACCCACTCATTTCTTTTCCAGACATGCTTACCCAAGACGAACTCAAGACCCTAGTCGGCCAGGCGGCCCTGCAATACGTGGTTCCCGGTGAAATCGTCGGCGTCGGCACCGGCTCCACGGTCAACAAGTTCATCGATGCGCTGGCCTCGATGAAGGAGCAGATCAAGGGTGCGGTGTCGAGCTCGGTGGCCAGCACCGAGCGCTTGCTGGCGCTGGGGATTCCGGTGTTTGATGCCAACGCGGTGGGCGAGCTTGCGGTCTACATCGATGGCGCCGACGAGATCGACGGCCGCGGCTACATGATCAAGGGCGGCGGCGCGGCGCTGACGCGCGAGAAGATCGTGGCAGCGCAGTCGCGCCGCTTCGTCTGCATCGCCGATGAATCGAAGCTGGTGCAGACGCTGGGCAAGTACCCCTTGCCGGTGGAGGTGATCCCGATGGCCACGCAGCGTCTGGTGCGTCAGTTTGCCGCGCTGGGCGGCACGGCCAAGGTGCGCATGCAGGGCGGCCAGCCGCTGCTGACCGACAATGACCAGCATATCCTCGATGTCACGGGCCTGAGCATCAGCGACCCGCTGGCTTTCGAGTCCGAGGTCAATCAGTGGCCGGGCGTGGTGACGGTGGGCGTCTTCGCGCACCAGCGCGCCCAGGTCTGCCTGCTGGGCACCAGCAGCGGCGTGAAAACACTGAACTTCTGAGCGCGGGACCGGCGCCGGCTCAGAACGTGATGCCGGCCGGATTGCCCGGGTTGACGGCTGGCGCACGGGGAGCGGGGGACGCCTCGCGTACGGCTTCTGGCCGGGTGTCGGCCGGGATGGGTTTCGGTGGCGGCACCAGCGGCGTGGCGGGCGAAGGGCGGTACGCGGGCGGCAATTGCGACGCCTTGGGGTAGCCGGCCGCGTCAAGGTACTGCGACCACTCCGACTCGGTGTAGCCCTGGAGACGCTGGCCGCCGATGGTGAGCAGCGGCAGTGCGGTTTCGCCACTGAGTTTCTGCAGGGCGTCGGCGTCCTGCGGTGTGTTCACGGTGCGTTCGCTAAAAGGAATGCCGCGGCTGCCGAGCAGGGCACGGCCGCTGTCGCACGGAGAGCAGTTGTCGGCGCTGTAGAGCGTGACGGGATAACGGCTGACGGTCTGGCGCAGTTCATAGGGCAGCTCGCTGGTGGCCGGGTTCTCGCTGCGGCCATCCGCGCCGAGTGCTGCGGCCTTGTCGTTGACGGCGGGCGGCTTGTCGGAGAACGTCACACGACCCTCCGGCCCGATACTGCGGTAGATGGGCTGGGCTTGCAGGGAGGAAACGGCCAGCGCCAGCAGAATACTGGCAACCGCAAGGGTGGCCGGTTGCTGGCGGATCGACCGTTTCATGTGTATCGCTTCCCTTCGATGGCTCAGGCCATGCCCTGGTGCCGCAGCAGGGCGTCGAGGCTGGGTTCGCGGCCGCGGAAGGCCTTGAACGACTCGATGGCCGGGCGGCTGCCGCCGGCCTCCAGGATGGCTTGCCGGTATTGTCGTCCGGTTTGCACGCTGGGCAAGCCGTCCTTACCAACTGTTTCCTCGAAGGCGGCGTAGGCATCGGCGCTCAGTACTTCGGCCCACTTGTAGCTGTAGTAACCGGCCGCATAACCGCCGGCGAAGATGTGGCTGAAGGTGTGGGCGGTGCGGCTCCAGGCCGGCGGCTGCAGCACCGCCACTTCGGCGCGCACCAGGTCGAGCAGGGGCATGAAGTCCTGCGTCGGGTCGTGCTCGGTGTGCAGCAGCATGTCGAACAGGGAGAACTCGATCTGGCGCAAGGTCTGCATGCCGCTCTGGAAATTCCTGGCGGCCATCATCCTGTCGTACAGGACGCGAGGCAGCGGCTCGCCGGTGTCGACATGGGCCGTCATGTGCTTGAGCACATCCCACTCCCAGCAGAAGTTCTCCATGAACTGGCTGGGCAGCTCCACCGCGTCCCACTCCACGCCGCTGATGCCCGAGACATCGCGCTCGTTCACCTGGGTGAGCATGTGGTGCAGGCCGTGGCCGAACTCGTGGAACAGGGTGATGACGTCGTCGTGCGTCAGCAGGGCGGGTTTGCCGTCGACGCCCTCGGCGAAGTTGCACACCAGGTGTGCCACCGGCGTCTGCAGGCGGCCGGTGTCGGGACGCAGCCAGCGCGCGCGCACGTCGTCCATCCAGGCGCCGCCGCGCTTGCCGGTGCGCGCCGGCTGGTCGAGATAGAACTGGCCCACCAGTTGACCATCGCGCTCGATGCGGTAGAACTCGACCGCCGGGTGCCACACCGGTGCGCTGTCGCGACGGATGTTGACCTCGAACAGCGTTTCGACAATCTTGAACAGGCCGGCCAGCACACGCGGCGCGGTGAAGTACTGCTTGACCTCCTGCTCGCTGAAGGCGTAGCGCGCTTCCTTCAGCCGTTCGCTGACGTAAGGCCAGTCCCAGGGCTGCGGATCGGCCATGCCCAGCTGCTCGCTGGCAAAGGCACGCAGGTCGGCAATGTCCTGTTCGGCGTAGGGGCGGGCCTTGGCCGCCAGGTCGCGCAGGAAACGCACCACCTGTTCGGGCGATTCGGCCATCTTGGGCACCACTGACACTTCGCCGAAGTTCACATAACCCAGCAGCTTGGCTTCTTCCTGGCGCAGTGCCAGGATCTCGCGGATCAGGGCGCTGTTGTCGAACTTGGCGCCTTCGCCCCCGGCCTGATCGGAGGCGCGGGTGACGTAGGCACGGTAGAGCGTGTGGCGCAGCGCGCTGCTCCTGGCGAACTGCATCACCGGCAGGTAGCAGGGCATCTTGAGCGTGAGTTTGTAGCCGTCCTGGCCGTCTTTCTGCGCGGCGGCGCGTGCTGCCTGCTTCACATCCTCGGGCAGGCCGTCGAGTTCAGCCTCGGTCGCGTAGTAGGCGAAGGCATCGGTGGCATCCAGTGCGTTTTCGCTGAACTTCTGGGTCAGTTCGGCCTGGCGCTCCTGGATCTGCGCGTAGCGCTCCTTGGCCGCGCCCTGCAGCTCGGCGCCGCCGAGCACGAAGTTGCGCAGCGCGTTCCTGTGCGCCTGGCGCTGTTCGGCGTTGAGCGTGGCGGGATCCACCGCCTTGTACTTGGCGTACAGGCGCTCATCGGCGCCGAGACGGGTCCAGAACTCGGTGACACGGGGCAGGGCCGCGTTGTAGGCGGCACGCAGCTCGGGCGTGTCGGCCACGCTGTTGAGGTGGCTGACGGCGCCCCATGCGAGACCGAGTTTTTCGGTGGTGACGTCGAGCACCCGGGCAATGGCCGTCCAGTCGGCCGGAAAGTCCGGCGCGGTGACGGTCTCCAGCGCAGCGTCGGATGCCTGCAGCAGGGCGTCGAGGGCGGGGGCCACGTGCTCGGGCTGGATCCGGTCGAACAGCGGGAGGTCGGAGAAGTCGAGGAGGGGATTGCTCATGGATCCGATTTTGAGGCAGGCGGCGCCGGTTTCAAGCCGGCACGCCATTGCATTTCTTGATGACGTCGATCAGGCTGTCGCTACGCGCTCGGCGGCTTCCATGGTGTTGACCAGCAGCATGGTGATGGTCATGGGGCCGACGCCGCCGGGCACCGGGGTGATCCAGCCGGCCACCTGCTTGACGCCTTCAAAGTCCACATCGCCGCAGAGCTTGCCCTCGTCGTTGCGGTTCATGCCGACGTCGATCACCACCGCGCCGGGCTTGACCATGTTGGCGGTCAGCACGTTGCGCTTGCCGACCGCGGCGACGATCACGTCGGCCTGCAGCGTCATGGCTTTCAGGTCCTTGGTGGCGCTGTGGCAGATGGTGACGGTGGCGTTCTGGCCCAGCAACATCAGTGCCATCGGCTTGCCGACGATGTTGGAGCGGCCGATCACCACGGCATGCTTGCCCTTGAGGTCGTAGTTGATCGACTCCAGCATCTTCATGCAGCCGTAGGGTGTGCAGGGCCAGAAGCCGGGCTGGCCGACCATCAGCGCACCAGCGCTGGCGACGTGGAAGCCGTCCACGTCCTTGGCCGGGGAGATGGCTTCGATCACCTTGTGGGCGTCGATGTGCGCCGGCAGCGGCAGCTGCACCAGGATGCCGTGGATGCTGGGGTCGCTGTTCAGTGCATCGATGCGGGCCAGCAACTGGGCTTCGGTCATGGTCGCTTCGTATTTCTCCAGTACCGAGTGCAGACCGCTGTCTTCGCAGGCCTTGACCTTGTTGCGCACATAGACCTGCGAGGCCGGGTTGTCGCCCACCAGGATCACGGCCAGGCCGGGCGTGATGCCGCGCGCCTTGAGGGCGGCGGCGCGCTGCGCCACTTCGGCGCGCAGTTGCTTGGAGAGGGCGTTGCCGTCGATCAGGCGGCCGGTAGTCTGCGTCATGGTGCTTTCCGTTTTTGAAGTAAAAACGCCCGCTAGTCCTTGTTCAGCGGGCGTCTGTTGCTATGAAAAAAGTAGTTTCAGGTTTTCGGTGCGGCTTGGCCCAGGGCGATCTTGAGCAGGTCGGCCACGGTGTTGGCACTGAGTTTTTCCATGATGTTGGCGCGGTGCGCCTCCACCGTCTTGATGCTGATGCCCAGGTCGTCGGCAATCTGCTTGTTCAGGCGGCCGGCGACGATGCGTTCCAGCACCTGGCTTTCGCGCAGGGTGAGCTTGGACAGCAGGGCGTCGCGGCTGGCGGCCTGCTGGTGCACGCTGAAGGACTCGCGTGCGGTTTCCAGCATGCGCTCGACCAGGCTGACCAGCTGGTCTTCCTTGAAGGGCTTCTGGATGAAGTCCATGGCGCCCTTTTTCATGGTGTCGACCGCCATCGGCACGTCGCCGTGGCCGGTGATGAAGACGATGGGCAGCGGTGAGCGGCTCTCGATCAGGCGGTTCTGCAGTTCCAGCCCGGTCATGCCGCCCATGCGGATGTCGACGATCAGGCAGGCGACTTCACGCGGGTCGTAGCGGCTGAGGAAGGATTCGGCCGAGTCGAAGCAGCGCACCCGGTAGTCCTTGCCTTCGAGCAGCCATTGCAGCGAATCGCGCACGGCCTCGTCGTCATCCACCACATAAACCGTACCCTTTTTCGGAATCAAACTCATGCTTTAACCTGAGACTTTCTCTGCTGGGTGTTGATGTGCCGCCTGGTCAGGCGTCGCGTCGGCCAGGGGGAGCCAGAAGGAAAAACGGCACCCTGTCACTTCGGCGCCATTGTAGAGGTTCTCGGCCTTCATCCGGCCCTGGTGCGACTCGACGATGGAGCGGCACAGGCCCAGGCCGATGCCCAGGCCCTCGGCCTTGGTGGTGTAGAAGGCTTCGTACAGGCGTTCCATCACCTCGGGGTCGATGCCTTTGCCGGTGTCGGTCACCGAAAATTCCACCACCCGTTTGCCTTCGGCCACCGAGGGGGCGACCTGCAATTCGATGCGGCGACGATCGGCCGGGCGGTGCGCCTGCACCACTGATTCGGTGGCGTTCTTGAGCAGGTTGACCAGCACCTGCTCGATCAGGATCGGGTCGACCAGCAGCGGGGGCAGGTGCTTGGCCACATGGTGTGTCAGATGCACGTTGAAGCGGCGCAGGCCGATTTCGGTCAGCTCGACGGCTTCGTCCACCATGTTGCTGATCTCGGAGAGCGTGCGGTTCGGTTCGCTGCGTTTCACGAAGGCGCGGATGCGCTGGATGATCTGGCCGGCGCGGTGCGCCTGCTTGGCGGTCTTCTCCAGCGCGCTCAGGAGATCCTCCTCCGAGATCTGGTGTGCCTTGATGCGCGAGACCATGCCGTTGCAGTAGTTGTTGATGGCGGTCAGCGGCTGGTTGAGTTCGTGCGCCACGCTGGAAGCCATCTCGCCCATCGTGATGAGGCGGCTGGCGGTCTGGGCGCGCTCGGCCTGGGCCGCCGCCTGCTCCTCGGCCAGGCGGCGCGCCGTCATGTCGGTGGCGATCACCATCTGCGCCAGGCGGCCGTCGACCCAGGTCAGGTAGCGCGTGCGCACCTCCAGCCATTTGCCGAGTTCCTCCACATAGATTTCGGCACTCTCGGTCTCCACGTCCGGCAGGTTGCTGGTGGGCATGCCGACGAGGGTGTCCACGCTGTCGCGCGCATCGGCGCCGGAGAGCCTGATCGGCTGGCTGGTGTTCCCGGCCAGGCGGACATGGCCGCTGCTCTGCTCGTTGAACCAGAGCCGGTACATCTTGTTGGCAAACAGCAGCTCGTCGGTGCCCAGAGGTGCCACCGACACCGAGGCGTCGAGGGCTTCGAGCACGGTGGTGAAGCGCTCGTACGAGGCATACAGCTGTTCGCGCACCCGGTTGGGCTCGGTGATGTCGGTCATCGAGGTCATCCAGCCGGTCTGCTGGCCTCGCGCGTCGATCAGCGGCGAGGCGTGAATGCGGGCGTCGAAGATGCTGCCGTTCTTGCGCTTGACGCGGATCTGAAAGCCCGTGTTGCTGACACGGCCGTGCAGTTCGTCGTCGAGTCGCGAACTCAGCAGTTCGATGTCTTCCTCCGGCCAGTAGGGGAAGGGGGCCGTCCGACCCACCAGCTCGCTTTCGCTCCAGCCGGTCATCCTGCAGAAGGCCACGTTGACATAAGTGATGCGACCTTGCAGGTCTAGTGCCCGCATGCCGGTGGGCATGGAGTTTTCCATGGCGCGGCGGAAGTTGGTTTCCAGCTGCAACGCTTCTTGTGCCTGCATGCGCCGGCGCGTGTGGCGCCAGTTGGCAATCAGCATCCAGGCCGTCATGGCGCTCAGGGTGCAGACCAGCCAGAACAGGCCGCTGCCGATCACCCCCAGCGAGGTGCGGTAGGCCCGGGCCTTCAGCACCAGGCCGTTGCCTACCGGTGAAACCGGTGCTTCATATTCGTTGGCCGGGCTGGCCCAGGGCAGCAACCGGCTGGCCGGGTTGCGCTTCGGGACACTGGTGCCGGCGAGCAGCGCGCCATTGGCGTCATGCAACGAGAAGGCGTAGCGCGCCGTCACCTCGGCCGGCACGCCAAAGCGGTACAGGCCGTCGACCGAATACTCGACCAGCATCTCACCGGCGAACTTGTTGCGCCATGACAGGGGAATGTGCAGTTCCAGCAGGGCCAGGCTGTCCGGGCCGGGGCTGCGCTGCGAGTAGACCGGCTGCTGCAGTTCGCGCGCCAGATTGAAGGTGTTTTCGGTGTCGCCGTTGGCCAGCGTTTCTCCAGCGAGCCGGAAATGGCTGGCCGACAGGCTGCTGTAGCTGGCCTTGATGCGGCGGCGCTCGTCGATCCAGCTCATGCTGTTGAGTTCGGGGTACTGGTTGACCAGGGATTCAGCCCGGGTCTTGAATTCTTCGGCGTCCATTTCGCGGTTGCCCAGCTCGCGCGCCACGCGCATGAGCTGCTCCTGGCGCTCCAGCAAACGCAGCCGCAACTGCTGCTGCGCATATTCCAGATCGTGGCGCAGGGCTTCCTGCTCACGGTCGATTTCTTCCAGGCGCAGGTAGGCGAACACGACCACAATGACCGCAAGGAACAGCATCACCGCGATCAACGGCGCCAGCATGGCATAGCGGTCCTGCCGGTGGGGCGACTGCTGGCGCCACCATTGCCGTATCCGGCCGCTGATTGGCAGGTTGCGCAGGATGGGAAGCGTGAAGGGCAAACGCAGGGACATAGGGCGCAAGTGTAGTGGTGCCGGTCGACAGGTGACGATGCGAATGCCTTTTAATTTCACATTAAGAAATAGAAAGGCATGATTTGAAATGTGGGTAAAAATGTGAGAAACTCCGCGCGACTTTGAAAACACCGTACTAAATTACGTTGACATAAAGAAGGAGACCCGCATGTCAGCCTTACCTGAAAACCTGTTGGGCGTCAGTGCCAACGACGAGGATCGCCAGGAAACCCGTGAATGGATCGATGCCCTGTCGGCGGTGATCGCCAGCGGCAGCACCACCGCCGAGGGCCGTGCCCGGGCGCATTTCCTGCTGGAGCAGTTGCTGGAGCAGGCGCGCCAGGAAGGCATCGACATGCCGTTTTCGGCCACGACCGGCTATGTGAACACGATCGAGACGGACCAGGAGGTGCGATGCCCCGGCAACCTTCAGATTGAGGGCCGTCTGCGTGCCTATATGCGCTGGAATGCCATGGCCATGGTGGTCAAGGCCAACCGCCACCATCCACCCGAGGGCGGCGACCTGGGCGGCCATATCGGTTCGTTCGCTTCACTGGCCAACATGTTCGCGGCCGGTTTCAACCATTTCTGGCACGCCGAGAGCGAGAACCACGGCGGCGACTGCATCTACATCCAGGGCCACGTGGCCCCCGGCATCTACGCGCGAGCTTTCCTGGAAGGCCGCATCAGTGAAGAGCAGCTGCTGAACTTCCGCCAGGAAGTCGATGGCAAGGGCCTGTCCAGCTACCCGCACCCCAAGCTGATGCCGGAGTTCTGGCAGTTTCCGACCGTCTCCATGGGCCTGGGGCCGCTGATGGCGATCTACCAGGCGCGTTTCCTCAAGTACCTGCATGCCCGTGGCATTGCCAATACCGAGAACCGCAAAGTCTGGGTGTTCTGCGGTGACGGCGAGATGGACGAGGTGGAAAGCCTGGGCGCGATTGGCCTGGCGGCGCGTGAAAAGCTCGACAACCTGATCTTCGTCATCAACTGCAACCTGCAGCGCCTGGACGGCCCGGTGCGCGGTAACGGCAAGATCATCCAGGAACTCGAAGGCGAGTTCCGCGGCTCGGGCTGGAACGTGATCAAGCTGATCTGGGGCAAGGGCTGGGACGACCTGCTGGCGCGCGACAAGGACGGCGCGCTGCGCAAGATCATGATGGAGTGCAACGACGGCGATTACCAGGCCTTCAAGGCCAACGACGGCGCCTACGTACGCAAGCATTTCTTCGGTCGTGACCCGCGCACGCTGGAGATGGTCGCCCACATGAGCGACGACGAGATCTGGAACCTGCGCCGCGGCGGCCACGATTCGGAGAAGGTCTATGCCGCCTTCCATGCGGCCAATGCGCACAAGGGCGAACCCACGGTGCTGCTGGTCAAGACCGTCAAGGGCTTCGGCATGGGCAAGATCGGTGAAGGCAAGAACACCGTGCACCAGACCAAGAAGCTGTCGGACGAAGATGTCAAGGCCTTCCGCGACCGCTTCAACATCCCGATCCCGGACAGCCAGATCGCCGACCTGCCGTTCTACAAGCCGGCCGACGACACGCCCGAGATGAAGTACCTGCACGAGCGCCGCAAGGCCCTCGGTGGCTACCTGCCGCACCGTCGCGTCAAGGCCGATGAGCACTTCACCGTGCCCTCGCTCGACACCTTCAAGGCCATTCTCGAGCCGTCGCCCGAAGGCCGTGAAATCTCGACCACCCAGGCTTATGTGCGCTTCCTGACGCAGCTGCTGCGTGACCAGGCCCTGGGTCCGCGCGTGGTGCCGATCCTGGTGGACGAGGCGCGCACCTTCGGTATGGAAGGCCTGTTCCGCCAGATCGGCATCTACAACCCGGCAGGCCAGCAGTACACCCCGGTCGACAAGGACCAGGTGATGTACTACAAGGAAGACAAGCAGGGCCAGATCCTGCAGGAAGGCATCAACGAGGCCGGCGGCATGGCCAGCTGGATTGCCGCGGCCACGAGCTACAGCACCAGCAACCGGATCATGATCCCGTTCTACGTGTACTACTCGATGTTCGGTTTCCAGCGCATCGGCGACCTGGCCTGGGCGGCCGGCGACATGCAGGCGCGCGGTTTCCTGCTGGGCGGCACTTCCGGGCGCACCACGCTCAATGGCGAGGGCCTGCAGCACGAGGACGGCCACAGCCATATCCTGGCCGGTACCATTCCGAACTGCGTCAGCTACGACCCGACCTTCGCGCACGAAGTGGCGGTCATCATGCAGCATGGCCTGAAGCGCATGGTGGAAAAGCAGGAGAATGTGTTCTTCTACATCACCCTGCTGAACGAGAACTACGCCATGCCGGGCCTGAAGGCAGGTACCGAAGAGCAGATCATCAAGGGCATGTACCTGCTGGAAGAAGGCGCCAAGAAAACCCCGCGCGTCAACCTGCTGGGCTCCGGCACCATCCTGCGCGAATCGATGGCCGCCAAGAAGCTGCTGGAGGAAGAGTGGGGCGTGGCGGCCAACGTCTGGAGCTGCCCGAGCTTCAACGAGCTGGCGCGTGACGGCCAGGACTGCGAGCGCTGGAACCTGCTGCACCCGACCGAGACGCCGCGCGTGCCCTTCGTGGCGCAGCAGCTCGACAAGCACAGCGGCCCGGTGGTGGCGTCGACCGACTACATCAAGTCCTACGCCGAGCAGATCCGCTCCTTCCTGCCCAAGGGCCGCAACTACAAGGTGCTGGGCACCGACGGCTTCGGCCGCAGCGACTTCCGCAGCAAGCTGCGCCAGCACTTCGAGGTGAACCGCCACTACATCGTGGTGGCCGCCCTCAAGGCGCTGAGCGAAGACGGCAGCGTACCGGCAGCCAAAGTGGCTGAGGCGATTGCCAAGTACGGCATCAAGGCCGACCGTGTGAACCCGCTGTATGCATAAAGCGGGTGTGCCTAGCGGCATTGGCCTTCATCGCTCCGCGGTGTGAGGCCAGCGTTGTCAGGCCCCGCGTCCAACAGGAAGAACAAACATGGCAATCGTTGAAATCAAGGTCCCCGACATCGGCGACTTTTCCGAGGTGGCAGTGATCGAACTGCTGGTCAAGCCGGGCGACACCGTCACGGCCGAGCAGTCGTTGATCACGGTCGAGAGCGACAAGGCGTCGATGGAGATCCCGTCCAGCCACGCCGGCGTGGTCAAGGAACTCAAGGTCAAGCTGGGCGACAAGGTGAAAGAGGGCTCGGTGGTGCTGATGCTGGAGGCGGCCGGAGAGGTGGCTGCGCCCGTCGCGACTCCCTCGGCACCCCCGGCGCCGACAGCATCGGCCCCGGCACCTGTTGCTGCGGCGACTGCTGCCGCACCGGCGTTGGCCAGCGAGCCCGTGGCACGCGCGTCGTCTCCGGTCACCGTGCCGGCACACGAGCCCACGGCACCGGCCGGCAAGCTGCCGCATGCCAGTCCGTCGGTGCGCAAGTTCGCGCGCGAGCTCGGTGTGCCGCTGGCTGAGGTCAAAGGCACCGGCCACAAGGGCCGCATCACCGACGAGGACGTGAAGAACTTCACCAAGGCGGTGATGAGCGGCGGCGCGCGCACGCAGGCCATGGGCACTGCGTCGGCGGGCGGCGGTACGGGCGCCGGGCTGGACCTGCTGCCCTGGCCCAAGGTGGACTTCGCCAAGTTCGGCAAGATCGAGCGCAAGGAGCTGTCGCGCATCAAGAAGATCAGCGGCGCCAACCTGCACCGCAACTGGGTCATGATCCCGCATGTCACCAACCACGACAATGCGGACATCACCGAGCTCGAAGCGCTGCGCGTGCAGCTGAACAAGGAAAACGAAAAAGCCGGCATCAAGGTCACCATGCTGGCCTTCGTGATCAAGGCGGTGGTGGCCGCACTGAAGAAGTTCCCCGAGTTCAACGCCTCGCTCGACGGCGATGCGCTGGTCTACAAGAAATACTTCCACATCGGCTTCGCCGCCGACACGCCCAACGGGCTGGTGGTGCCGGTGCTGAAGGACGCCGACCAGAAAGGCATTCTGCAGATTTCGCAGGATCTGGCCGAACTGTCGAAGAAGGCGCGCGACGGCAAGCTGTCGCCGGCCGAGATGACCGGTGGCTGCTTCTCGATCTCCTCGCTGGGGGGCATTGGCGGGCGTTATTTCAGCCCCATCATCAATGCGCCGGAAGTGGCCATTCTCGGTCTGAGCAAGTCCTTCATGGAGCCGGTCTGGAACGGCAAGGAATTCGCGCCGCGCCTGACGCTGCCGATGTCGCTGTCGTACGACCACCGCGTCATCGACGGCGCGCTGGCGGCGCGCTTCAATGCCTACCTGGGCCAGATCCTCGGCGACTACCGCCGCATCACGCTCTAAGGGGAACACGATGGCACTCATGGAAGTCAAGGTTCCCGATATCGGCGATTTCGCCGAAGTGGCGGTGATCGAGGTGCTGGTCAAGGCTGGCGACATCATCAAGCCCGAGCAGTCGCTCATTACCGTCGAGTCCGACAAGGCTTCGATGGAGATCCCGTCCAGCCATGGCGGGGTGGTCAAGGAGCTCAAGGTCCAGCTCGGCGACAAGGTGAAAGAGGGCTCGGTCGTGCTGCTGCTGGAGGCGGCCGATGCCGCTGCGGCACCGGCTGCCAAACCTGAGCAAAAACAGGTTGATGCTCCCGTTGTTGCTACGCCGTCTGCTCCTAAAACAGTAGCATCTGCTGCGCTGGCAGCAGCCAGCTTTGCCGGCAGTGCCGATCTGGACTGCGACGTGCTGGTGCTCGGCGGTGGCCCCGGTGGCTATTCGGCCGCCTTCCGTGCCGCCGACCTCGGCCTGAAGGTGGTGCTGGTCGAGCGTTACGCCACGCTGGGCGGCGTCTGCCTGAACGTCGGTTGCATTCCCTCCAAGGCGCTGCTGCACGTGGCCGCGGTGATGGACGAGGTGAGCCACCTGGGTGACCTCGGCGTGGACTTCGGCAAGCCGGTGGTGAACATCGACAAGCTGCGCGGCCACAAAGAGAAAGTCATCGGCAAGCTCACTGGCGGCCTGGCCGCCATGGCCAAGATGCGCAAGGTGACGGTGGTGCGCGGCTACGGCGTCTTCGTCGGTGCCAACCACGTTGAGGTGGAGGAAACCACTGGCACGGCGCAGGACAAGACCGGCAAGAAGCAGGTCATTGCGTTCAAGAACGCCATCATCGCGGCCGGCTCTTCGGCGGTGCGCCTGCCCTTCATGCCGGACGATCCGCGCGTGGTGGACAGTACCGGCGCGCTGGCGCTGAAGGATGTGCCCAAGCGCATGTTGATCCTGGGTGGCGGCATCATCGGCCTGGAGATGGGCACGGTCTACAGCACGCTGGGCGCCCGCCTGGACGTGGTGGAGATGATGGACGGCCTGATGCAGGGCGCCGACCGTGACCTGGTCAAGGTGTGGCAGAAGATGAACGCGCCGCGGTTCGACAACATCATGCTCAAGACCAAAACCGTGGGCGCGAAAGCCACACCGGCCGGCATCGAGGTGACGTTCGAAAGCGCTGAGCCGGGTGGGGCGGTCCCGCCACCGCAGACCTACGACCTGGTGCTGCAGGCGGTTGGTCGTTCTCCCAACGGCAAGAAGATCGCCGCCGACAAGGCCGGTGTGGCGGTGACGGACCGCGGCTTCATCAACGTCGACATCCAGATGCGCACCAACGTGCCGCACATCTTCGCCATCGGCGACATCGTCGGCCAGCCCATGCTGGCGCACAAGGCGGTGCACGAGGCGCATGTGGCGGCCGAAGTGATTGCCGGTGAACTGCAAGGCAACCAGGAACTGGCGATCGCAGCCTTCAATGCGCGCGTCATTCCGAGCGTGGCCTACACCGACCCCGAAGTGGCCTGGGTCGGCCTGACCGAAGAGCAGGCCAAGGCGCAGGGCGTCAAGGTCAAGAAGGGTCTGTTCCCGTGGTCGGCTTCCGGCCGCGCCATTGCCAACGGCCGCGACGAAGGCTTCACCAAGCTGCTGTTCGACGAGGCAACGCACCGTATCGTCGGCGGTGGCATTGTCGGCACCCATGCGGGCGACATGATCGGCGAGATCGCGCTGGCCATCGAGATGGGGGCCGACGCGGTGGACATCGGCAAGACCATCCACCCGCACCCCACGCTGGGCGAAAGCATCGGCATGGCGGCCGAGGTGGCGCACGGCAGCTGCACGGATGTACCACCGGCGCGCAAGTAAGCAAAGCCCCTAGCTCCCTATCAAGCCCGGACCTTTTCAGGTCCGGGCTTTTTTTGGGTCTGGGCGGGCAGTGAATCAGGCCCAGCCATCTACCAGATTCTGCTCACTGTCGGCCATCGAGTTTCAAACGGATCCGCTGCCATAGGTGATAGGGCCAGACCTACAAAGATGGCTTCTTGCGCCATCTGGATAGATCCAATTCAACGAAAACTGAAATTTTGTTGAATCCGTTGGTGTGTTGCGAGCTGAGTTTTGGCTTTTTGCCACATACAGGCGTGGCGGGGCGCGCACTGTTACACAGTTTTTGACCGATGTCAGGCAGAAAAGCAGTCATTTTCAGATGCAATTCCTTACAATGAGTTACATCAAAAGGCGGGCGGGATCACAAGAACAATCACCCTCCCAAAGCTGAGCGGTTACCGCGGGAGGAGGGGAGGATGGTGGTGCAGAAGTGCGCTGCGGGCCAAAGGCTGCCGCAGTGCGGATCCTGGATGCCTGGGTTGAGGCGCGCGCTCGTCTGGTTCGCCGGGGCGACCGTTGCCATGGCGACGTGGGCTCAGTCCACGGCGCCTGCCAGTACCGACCCCGGTCGCCTGCGCGAACGCTTCGACGTTCCCGTCTCGCCACCCAAAGAGGCCCAGCTGCCGGAACTCAAGGGCGCAGCGCAGGGCGAGATTCCCGATGCCGTCAAGGCCATCCGCGTCACCTTGACGGACATCCGGATCGAAGGCGCCACCGTCTTTACCCCGGCGCAGTTGCGGGCCCAGACCGACGGCTACCTGAACCGAGAGATTTCCGGCGCCGACATCTTCGGCCTGGCCCAGGCGCTCACCGCCTACTACCGCAACGCCGGCTACTTCCTGTCGCTGGTGGTCGTGCCGCCGCAGCGGCTGGTGGACGACCGGCTGACCTTGCGCGTGATCGAAGGTTATGTGCATGAGGTGTTCATCGAAGGCGACGAACGTGTGCGCAAGGAACTGGTCGCCATCGGGGAGGAGATCCGGTCCATCCGCCCCCTGCGCGCCGATGTGCTGGAGCGCTACCTGCTGATTGCCAACGAATTTCCAGGCACCCAGTTGCGCAGTGTGCTGACACCCTCGAACGTGCCGGGCGCGGCCGATCTGACCCTGATCGCCAAGATCAAGAACGTCGAGGGTTTTGCCTCGGTCGACAACTACGGCACCCGCTACATCGGGCCGAACCAGGCCATGGTGGGCCTGTCGGTCAACCAGCTGCTGGGGGTCAACGACCAGTGGCGCTACATCGGCGTCGGCACCGGCGATACCGAGATGGCCTATCACCAGCTGGCCTACAGCCAGACGCTGAACCACGAGGGGCTGAAGGTCGGTGTCAGCGTTTCTCAGGCACTGACCCAGCCGGGTGACAGTCTGAAGGCCAACGACATCCGGGGCCGTTCGGAGGGCGTGTCTTTCTCATTCGGCTACCCGCTGCTGCGCACGCGCAACCACAGCCTGTTGAGCCGCCTGGTCTATGACGTGACGGACACCGACGGCAGCAGTGGCGGGACGCGCACCACCGAAGACCGCATCCGCGCCCTGCGCGCAGGTCTCACCTGGCAGCTGCTGGACCGCTGGGACGGCCAGAACAGCCTGGAGGTGGATGTCAGCCAGGGCGTGGGCGGCACCAGCCGGGCCGATTCGCTGAAAAGCCGCTCCGGGGCGGACGGCATGTTCAACAAGGTGACCTTCGACTACACGCGGGTGCAGCCCCTGAGCAGCCGCTGGGCCGTGACGATGGGCGTCATGGGGCAGTGGACCGGGGACACGCCCTTGCTGTCCTCCGAACAGATGGCCCTGGGCGGGCGCAGGATCGGCCGGGCCTACGAATCGGCCGAACTGGTGGGCGACCGCGGGCTGGCGCTGCGTCTGGAACCGCGCTACCAGGCGGCGTCGGGCCTGTCGTGGCTGCCGGCCTACCAGTTGCTGGGTTTCTATGAAATCGGCGAAGTGACCCAGGTGGTGGTGCAGTCGGCCGGCACACCGGCCACGCAAAGCCTGGCATCGGCGGGCCTGGGGGCGCGGTTGTTCCTGGCCGGCAACCTGACGGCGCAGGTGGAGGCGGCCTGGCCGCTGACCAAGCCGCTGGCCAGCAGTTCGCCAGACAGCGGCAAGACCATGCGTCTGCTTGCATCTCTGACGGTGCGTTTCTAGTATTGGAATCCGGGGGGAGAGCAAGATGACACATCGACAACGCGGCTTCTCGACACGATCCCGTCCGCGCCGCCGGGCGGACCGGCGGCGTCACGCGAACCGGCTGGTGCTGAAAACACTGCCGCTGGCGGTAGCGCTGTGCTTTGCTTCCCTGGTATGGGCTGCGGACCCGCCGCCGCCCATCAACCCGGGAACCCATGCTGGTTTGCCTCAGTATGGGGGCGTCAAAGCGGGAACCATCAATTTCGATCCTGCAGCAGATCTGACGCCTAACAGCCTCACGATCCACCAGACGAGTCAACGCGCAGTGATCGACTGGAGATCCTTCGACATCGGCGCCGGCAAAACGGTGCACTTCAACCAGCTCAACGCCAGCGCGGCGGTGCTGAACCGCGTGACGGGCAGCGCCAACATGTCCGAGATCTACGGCACCTTGTCCGCCACCGGCACCGTGCTGTTGATGAACCCCAATGGGGTCTATTTCCACCAAGGCTCGCATGTCAATGTGGGCTCGCTGATCGTGACCACGGGCACGGTGAATGAGGCAGCCTTTTGGAACGGAGGCCTGAACCCGGAGGGCACGTCGTTTGGCATTACGGATGCGGTCTCCGGCAGCATCACCAACGAGGGCAGTATTTCGGCGGCCAACAACGGCCTGGTCGCGCTGGTCGCGCCGTCCGTGGTCAACAAGGGCGCGATTCTCGCCACCGGTGGCCGCATCGCGCTGTCCGGCGCTGACCGCGCCACGGTGTCTCTTAATGGTGGGCTGTTCGAGCTGGCGGTGCCCGCCGGGGCGCAGGGCACCAATGCCACGCTGAGCAATCTGGCGGGAGCGCAACTGGAAGGCAAAACCATTTTGATGACCACAGGGGATGCCGCCAATCTGCTGTCGGGCGTCATCAATCTGGAGGGTGTGCAGCAGGCCAGCAGCGCCATCGTGGTGGATGGCCATACCGTGGTGCTCAAGTCGGACCTGAATGCCCCCAGTATTGCCGGCAACTCCAACACCATCCAGGTGCACGACACGGCTTCGATCCAGGACGCGGTGAAGATCGCCAAGACCGGCTCGGTCGGCGCGGGGGCGATGGTGGAATTGCAGGAAGGTACTTTCAATCAGCAGGTCGAACTGAACAAGGCCAACATGACTTTGCGAGGGGCGCAGAGCGGCGATGGCGAGCAGTTGGCCAAGATTGTTGCGCCCAACAGCGGAACGCCAGCCATTGATGTCAAGGCGAACAATGTCTCCGTTCAAGGTCTGGAGATCGAAGGACCGCTGACGGTGCCATATTCCTCGCTGACGACCGATCAGTGGAATGCGACACCCACCAGCGTTGGCATACGCGTCAACCAGAACGTCACCGGCTTCAACATCGCGGACAACAAGATCCACAACGTTCGCACCGGCATTCGGGTCTTTGGTACGGGCTACGTCGGATCGATTTCCAACAACGAGTTCGACAACACCAAGGGCGGCATTCTTTTTCAGTACACCAACGGAAATGGTGTGACGATGTCCGGCAACCGTGAGGGCAGCGTCGGCAACGAATGGGGGATTGGCTTCAACATCAATTCTGCGAACGCCAACACAGGGGAGGCATCGGCCGAGTGGCAGGCATCGCTGCTGGCGCTGGCCAACTCGAACAACCAGATGGCGGTGGAAGATCGCAAGTACGCCACTTCGAACCGCACGCGCGTGATCGTGGATGACGATAGTACGGCCGTGGCCTCCGATGACTTCAACTACGGGAATGGTCTGGGCAATGCCCGGCAGCCGCTCAAGACCATTCAGTCTGGCATCAACGCCGTGGTAAAAGGCGGAACGGTGAAGGTCAGGGAGGGCGTCTATACCCTGACTTCGACGCTCAACGTCAACAAGAGTGTCACGCTGGATGGCGCAGGGGAGTCCCAGACCATCATTGACGGACGCAGCATCGCCGGCAACTACGGCCTGTACGTGACGGCCTCCGACGTGACGCTCAGCGACTTCACGCTTTACGGGCCGTCCAACGATGTCGGAACGGCCTACGGCATCAAGGTGTCGCCCGGCGGTTCGGCTGACGCCCGGTTGAGCAACTTCACGATTCGCAACGTCACCAGCCGGGGCGCCGGCCGGGCCGAGTTGGACTTGAATGGTGTCGATGGTGCCTTGATCGAGAGCGTGACGCTGAACGGCGCCCCGGTCGGTAACGACGCTGGCAGCACAGCAGGCGCCGGCCTGCAGCTGACCGACAGCGCCAACATCACGGTGCGCAACACCACGACGCTGAACAACAACTGGGGCGGCCTGGCGATCTACCAGGCCAACCGCAGCTACAACCAGCTGGTCAACAACATCACCATCGAGGCCAACAACAGCTTCAATGAAGCCAACCCGGTTTACATGCAGGACGAGTCGACCCTGCTCGACTTCGGCAGCCTGAGCATTGCCGGCTTCGACTATGCGGTGCGCAACGCGGGCAGCACCGACAGCAGCCAGTACACCTGGCTGCAGCGTACAAAGCAGAACGCCTATGACTACGCCGTCAACGTACCCACGGCCAGTTCCAGCTACATCCAGGGGTGGAACGGTGCGGTGGCGACACAAACCTTTGAGGTCGGCGTCGGCAATCTCATCGCGGGTGGTCAACAAGCCATGTTGATCGGTACGGCCATTGCTCAAGCCAGTAGTGGCGCCACAGTCAATGTCGGCGCTGGAACCTATGCGGGTTTCAGGGTGAACAAGGCGGGCCTCACCGTCCTGGGGGACCGGGGCAGCCTGACGAAGGCAGGCGCGGGGGTCAATGCGTCGGTCATCAACTCGTGCACGGCCTGGGGTGGTGGCGTCTGTTCCACTGTGCTGATCGATGCCGAGAACGTGACTGTCAGCGGCTTCGACATCAGCAACGCCAACGGGCCCTACGGTGTCCAGATCGGATTGAGCAGCCCCGGCGCGGTGCGCCCCAACGGCGCAACCTTGTCCTACAACCGTATACACGGCGTCTACGGTGTCAACAGTGGCGACGGTATCCGAGCGGTTGCGGTCGAGCCCGCGGACAGCGTCACCATCAAGTACAACCTGATCGAAGACATCAGCCCGACGAACGCTGCGGCCGCCAGCTCCGGGAAATCGGTCGCCGGCATCTTCCTGCGTTCTGCCGGCGGGGCTTTTTCTCAGGCTCTGATTGAAGACAATCTCCTTCGCAACATCAGTATCAGCGCCGCAACGGGCATCAACGGGGCCAAGGGGATCTGGGTCGGTGGCTCCGCGGGCAGTGCCAGCGTTGCCGGGTTGACGATTCGTCGCAATCAGATCTCGGGCGTGCAGTCCAACGTCGGCGCCGAGGGCATTCTGGTCAATCACGGAAAGAACTCGACTGGTACGACCTCCGACCTGCTCATCAGTGGCAATACGATCAGCGACGTTGTCGGGGTTGCATCAAGCCATGGCATCGAACTCAGTGGCCCGACGCCCAACGCGCAGGTCAGCGAGAACGACGTCAATCTGGCTACGTCTGCTGCAGCCAATACGGCCGGCGTGTACATCGATACCAGTGCCAATGCCAACCCCGCCGTTTCCGGTATCAAAGTCTCAGGCAACAGCTTGACCGGTACCGGCTACGGCGTCGATGTCGCGGGCAATGCGACCGTCAACGCTTCGGGTAACTGGTGGGGCAGCAACAGCGAAAGTGCCGTGGCGGCGCGCACACGTGGGTCGGTGGACTTCTCGCCGTTCCTGATGAGCGGTACGGATACCGACCTCAACACGGCAGGTTTCCAGGGCGGCCTGTCGAACCTGGCCGTCACCGCTCTCGGTGCCCAGACGGGGAGCAAAAGCCGTCTCGAGGAGGGCATCGATCTGGTCAATACCGGCGGCACGGTGAACGTCGGTGCCGGCACATTTGTCCAGGCATCGAAGCTGGAGATCAAGAAAGCGATGACTTTGCGCGGCGCCGGCCAGGCGTCCACCACCATCGATGCGCGTGGCGTTACCGCAGGCACCGGCTCCTACGGCATGAGCGTCACGGCCAGCGATGTGACACTGCAAGACTTCACTTTTTACGGTCCGTCAGCCTATTACGGCTCGGCCTACGGCATCAAGGTTTCACCGGAAGGCGTTGCGAATTTCCCGCTGCGCAACTTCACCATCCGCAATGTCACCAGCCGCGGCGCCGGCAAGGCTGAACTGGATCTGAACGGTGTGGATGGTGCGCTGATCGACGGCGTGACGCTCAATGGCGCGCCGGTCGGCAATGACAGTGGCGTGACCGAAGGCGCCGGCCTGCAACTGACCGACAGCGCCAACATCACGGTTCGCAACACGACCACCCGCAACAACAACTGGGGCGGCTTGGCGATCTACCAGGCCAACAAGAGCTACAACCAGCGGGTCAACAACATCACCATCGAGGCCAATAACAGCTTCCACGAAGCCAACCCGGTTTACATGCAGGACGAGTCGACGCTGCACGACTTCGGCAGCCTGAGCATTGCCGGCTTCGACTATGCGGTCCGCAACGCGGGCAGCACCGACAGCAGCCAGTACACCTGGCTGCAGCGCACCCAACAGAACGCCTATGACTACGCCGTCAACCTGCCAACGGCGGGTTCGAGCTACATCCAGGATTGGAACGGCTCGGCGGCGACGCAGAGCTTCCGGGTCGGCATCGGCCACCTCGCCGGCGGTGGCAACCAGGCCATGACGATCGCCACCGCGATTGCCCAGGCCAGCAGCAGTGGCGCCACCATTAACGTGGGTGCCGGCACCTATGTCCAGCAGTTCACGCTGAACAAGGCCAATCTGACGCTGAAAGGCGAGACGGGGGCCAAGCTGGAGGTGCCCGATCTGAGCGTGGTGAACGGAGTGGACGCCATCACGATCACCGCCAACAACGTTACCGTGGAAGGCATGGAAATCGCCGGGCCGATCAATGCGCCGTACTACGACTATTACGCCACGAGCAAGCCCAATGTCAGCCGCGGCATTGTGGTCGGCTCCAGCGTGACCGGCTTCGCCATCCGCAACAACGACATCCATGACGTACGCACCGGCATCCTGATCAACGGCATTGGCAATACAGGCAGCGTGCAGAACAACCGGATCGAAAACACCAAGAGCGGCATCTCGGTGCAGTACACCGGTGGTGCAGGCGTCAACATCGCCAGCAACCGGGAAGGTGATGTTGGCAACGAATGGGGGCTGAACCTCAACCTGAACAAATATTCCAGCTCGACTGAGCACCTGAAGGAGGATGCGCCCACCCTGGAGTGGCAGCAGCATTTGCTGGATTTGAGCGCAGCCAACGAAAGCTGGAAAGTGCAAGACCAGGCTTACAAGTCAGCCAATCGCACGCACGTGACCGTGGCCAAGACCGGCGCGGCCAGCAACCAGGGCAGCCGATTGACGCCGATCAACACTATCGAGGGCGGGGTCAATGCGGTGGTCGCGGGAGGCAAGGTGAACGTGAATGCCGGTACCTACGCCGAGTCGGTGACGGTGGACCGGCTGATGAACCTGAGCTTCAACGACGTCACGCTGCGCAGCCTGTCGCTTACCTCGGGTGCGGCCGGTTCCGGCATCGGCGGCAAGCTGACGGCCACCGGCGCAGGTGGGCTGGTGTTCGATGGCAGCCTCAAACTGCTGACCGACACCACGCTGGAAACCGAAGGCCGCAAGATCGAACTGCGCGGCGCCGTGCAGAACAACGGCAGTACCGCCTATGGCCTGACCCTGGCGACCAACGCCGGCAATGGCAACAACCGCGGCGACGTGACCCTGCACAGCGGCGGCGCCGACGGCAACGCGCTGGGACAGCTCAGCGTCACGGCCAAGAACTTCACCTTGGACAACACCCTCTGGGTGCGGGGCTACACGGTGGATGCCAAGGGCGATGTAGCCCTGAGCAACAACACGCTCAAGGCCACGGCGGCCGGCGTGACCAGCACCTTGGCGGCGGGCGGCAACGTGACCGGCTCGACAACGAGCGCGGGTGCCGTGGTACTCAACGGCGACGGCAACGTCTCCGCCAATGTCACCGCCAACGGCGCAGCCACGGTGACGGGGCGCAACGTCAGTGGCGCCATCCGCGGTTCGTCGGTGACGGCCACGGCCCAGCAGGTGCTGGATGCGGCCGTGACGACCGGTGGCGCCGCCACCTTGAACGGGCGGGAGATCCGTGGCAGCGCCAGCGCCACGACGCTGACCGCCCGTGCTGATACCACCATGAACCTGGCGCTCGATGTGACCAGCGCCAACCTGTACGCCGGCGGCCGGGCCGACCTGAGTGGCCGGGCCGGCAGTGTGGTCGTGGATGCAAAGTCCAGCTATTTCAATGGCAGTTTCCCCGCGGTAGATGACAAAGGGACCGGCGTGCCAGCGTTTATCAACGGTGTGCCGAAGCGCGATGAGAAGAAGACGCCCTCGGTGATCGTCCGGCCGCCGGTGATCGTGCTGCCGCCGCTCCCCCCGCCGCCGCCGCCGGTAGCTCCGGCACCTGTCCTGTCACATGTCAGTGTGGGTCTGCCGACGCTGCCAGTGACAGCGGCCGGAGCCCCCGCGGGGTCCGCTCCTGGCCCGGCGCCCGCGCCAGCGGCTGGCTCGCCTGGTGGCACGACAGGCGGCAGTGGGGCGGCATCACCCGCCGCCAGTGGCGGGGCCGGCGGCACGGGCAGCTCGAGTGGTTCGGGTAGTTCGGGTAGTTCGGGGAATGGCGGGACCTCATCGTCAACCAGCGGGGGCAACGGAACGGCGTCTTCCGGCGGGACCGGGGAGGGCGGTGGTTCGTCCGGCACGGGGTCTTCCTCCGGTGGCGGCGGCACAGGTGCTTCCGGTGGCGGTGGCTCCAGCCAGGTTGCCGCAGCGGCACCGCGGCCAGTGACCGTCACGCGCAACGCGCCGGGCAAGGCCGCAGGCGAGTCGCTGGACCGGGGGCAGGGTGTGGAGGTCGATCTTTCGCCGGGCCGCTGATCAGCGCCTGATGCTGCGCCGCGTGGTTTGTGCCGGGGCGCAGGCTTCGACCCTGCGACGCGCCCAAGCCAGGGGCTTGACGCCTGCAAGGGCAAACAAAATCATGAGTTGAAAATGGCCCCAGCCCACGTGAATTGGGTACTGACAGCTATGAAAAAGTGAGCGACTGAGGCGGTGCGCCTGGCGGAGCGTCTGGCCAGCCTGCTGGACCGGCAGTATCAGGGGCGGGCGGTCGCGTCGCCAGCCAAGCCGGAGAACTGCTCAGGTTGAACGGCGGCGGTCTGGTCCGGCACACGGCGGGCGCCGTCGAAACGGCGGCTCCAGTAGGCCACGCGCATGTCTTCCACCCGCACCTCGGCGCCCGGCTTGGGTGAGTGGATGAACTTGTGGTCGCCGACATAGATGCCGACGTGGCTGAAGGTGCGGCGCATGGTGTTGAAGAACACCAGGTCGCCGGGTTGCAGTTCGGTACGGTCGATCTTCTGGGTGGCGGCGGCCTGCTGTTCGGCGCGGCGTGGCAGCATCAGCCCCAGGGTCTGCTCGTAGACGGCGCGGACAAAGCCGCTGCAGTCGAAGCCCGACTCGTAGGTGTTGCCGCCGCGGCGGTAGGGCACGCCCAGGGCACCCATGGCGGCGACCACCAGTTCCGAGGCCTTGCTGCTGACGTTCTGCCCCACCTGGCTGATCTTGCCGAACAAGCCCTTTTCGGCAAGGAAACGGTCCATGTCGTCGGCCGTGCCCGCCGGTTCGGCGTGCACGCTGAAGGCGAGCAAAAGGCTGGCGATGAGGACAGGAGTGCGCATGGCAGGTAGCATAGCGGGCTGGCAAGCTTGGTGTCAAGTTAAAGTTTTTTCCGTAAAACTCTGCCAACACATTGATTCATATTGAAATAAACAGGAGACACGTCATGTTCAAAGCCCTCTTGCTGGCCAATGCCGACGGCTTTTCTGCTGCGCTGCAACAGGTTGATGAAAGCCGCCTGCCGGCCGGTGACGTGACGGTGGCGGTGCAGTACTCCACGCTCAACTTCAAGGACGGGCTGGCCATTTGCAACAAAGGCCCGGTGGTGCGCAGCTGGCCCATGGTGGCCGGCATTGATGGCGCCGGTACTGTATTGGAATCGAGCCACCCGGCCTGGCAGGCGGGCGACGCCTTCATCCACAACGGCTGGGGCGTGGGCGAAACGCACTGGGGCTGTCTGGCCGAGAAGGCGCGCCTGAAAGGCGACTGGCTGGTCAAACTGCCGGCGGCTTTCACGCCGCGCCAGGCCATGGCCATCGGCACCGCGGGCTACACCGCCATGCTGTGTGTGCTGGCGCTGGAAGATCACGGTGTCAAGCCTGGTTCTGGCGAGGTGCTGGTGACGGGCGCCACCGGCGGCGTGGGCAGCGTGGCCATCGCCTTGCTGGGCAAACTGGGCTATCAGGTGGTGGCTGCCACGGGCAAGGCCGGCGAGGCCGACTACCTCAAGGCGCTGGGTGCCAGCGCCATCATCGATCGGGCCGAGCTGGCCAGCGCCGGCAAGCCCTTGCAGAAAGAGCGCTGGGCCGCAGTGGTGGATGCGGTGGGCTCGCACACCCTGGTCAACGCCCTGGCGCAGACGCGCTACGGCGGCGTGGTGGCGGCCTGCGGCCTGGCTCAGGGCATGGACCTGCCGGGCTCGGTGGCACCCTTCATTTTGCGTGGCGTGACGCTGGCCGGCGTCGATTCGGTGATGGCACCATTGGCCAAACGCCAGCGCGCCTGGGACCGTCTGGCGCGTGACCTTGACCCGGCGCTGCTCGAGCGCATGATTGAAGAGGTGCCGCTGGAAGATGCCATCACCAAGGCGCAGGCCCTGATGGCCGGCCAGGTGCGCGGCCGTGTGGTGGTGCGCATCGGCGCCTGACGTCCATCCTGATTTGAATGAAGAGAGAACAACATGCTGCTGGATCTTGAAGACTCCCAACTGGTGCTGGTGGACTACCAGACCCGCCTGATGCCCGCCATCCATGAGGGTGCGGCTGTGCTGGCCAACGCCGAGCGGCTGGCGAAGATGGCCCGGCTGCTGCAGGTGCCGCTGTGGGCCACGGAGGAAAACCCTTCGGCGCTGGGCCCCAGCGTGCCGGAACTGCAAAGCCTGATCGGGCAGGCCGGCGGCAAGACGTTCCCGAAGATGCAGTTCAGCGCGGTGGAGGAGGGGCTGGGCGAGCTGCTGCGCCCGCCGGCCCGCGCACCGCAAGGCAATGCACGCAGCCTGCCCAAGCACCTGCAGAAGCCGGCCGCGGGTCCCGCTGCGCGCAACACCGTGGTGATTGCCGGTTGCGAAGCCCATGTCTGCCTGCTGCAGACCTCGCTCGACCTGCTGGAAGACGAGTTCGACGTCTGGGTGGTGACCGATGCCTGCGGCTCGCGCACCGAGCGCAACCGCGATGCTGCCTTCGACCGTCTGGCCGGCGCCGGTGCCGAACTGGTGACCACCGAGATGGTGGCGTTCGAGTGGCTGCGCGGGGCGGAACACCCGGCGTTCCGGGATGTGCTGGCGCTGGTGAAATAGAGCGGCTGAGGTCGAAATCTTGCGGATCGGCGTCATGAATCATCTGGCCAAGATCGCGGTCCTGAGGACTGGCTGCGTGCTGGTCGCATGCTCTGCGGCCGTCGCTGCGGTGGCGCAAGCCGTTACTTCCGATAGCGTGATCCTGACGGAAGACGGTGCCTACGTGGTCGATGCGCGCAGCAAGCTGGCCTGGCCGCGTTGCGTGGAAGGCATGGCCTGGAACGGCAAGACCTGCACGGGTGCGCCACGCCTGATGACGCATGCCGAAGCGACGGCGTGGGCGGCGAACCGCGCCAAGGCCGATGGGGTGCCCTGGCGTCTGCCGCGTGTGACCGAGTTGCGGCGCTGGGCTGGCAAGGACGGTAAGGCAACGGCGGCGGTGGCGAATTTCTTTCCTGGCGCGCCGCTGGACTGGTACTGGACAATGACCGCCAGCATCGACAGCAGGGCCGTCAATCCCTACAACTACGGCAATATCGCGCAGGGGCGCACAGGGGCGCTGGACAGCAAGCTGGGCGTGCAGCAGGGATGGGCGGTCAACATGGCGACGGGCGCCGCCGAAGGGGACGTTTCGCGGCGTTCCCGCCTGGTGGTGCGACTGGTCAGTTCTCAGCCATAGGCAGCAAGGAGCGAGCCGATAGCCAGAAGGGATGGTGCGAAGTGGAGCAGACGAACGCGTTTGTGAACGGATCACGCTTCAGGCCGGAGGAGGCCAGCGGGTTCTACGAGAGCTACTTTCAGCGTGCCAATCACCCTTCGCGCCCCCTGGCGTTCTGGATCCGCTACACCGTCTTTCGTCCGCAAGGACGGCCCGACGAGGCTTGCGGAGAACTGTGGGCGATCTACTTCGATGGCGAGAACAGCCGCATTGCGGCGGTGAAGGAAGTGGTTCCGGTCAAGGCGTGCAGTTTCTCCACCACGCAGCTGGATGTGCGGATCAAGGAAGCGACGCTGGCAGACGGGGCACTGCACGGCCGCGCCGCATCGGCATCGCATGCCATCCAGTGGGCGCTTCACTACACCGGCCATGAGTCGCCACTGTTGCTGCTGCCCGAGTCCTTGTACGGGCGCGGGTTCCCGAAGGCGAAGTCCCTAGTCGGACGGCCCAACGCCGTGTACACCGGCACCCTCACGGTGGATGGTCGCGAGATCCGGATCGACGGCTGGCAGGGCAGCCAGAACCACAACTGGGGCAGCCGGCACACCGATCGTTATGCCTGGGGCCAGGTTGCGGGATTCGACAACGCCCCGGACGCTTTCCTGGAGTGCTGCAATGCGCAGGTCAAACTGGGGCCCTTCTGGAGCCCGCGGCTGTCCTTCGCCGTCTTGCGCGACGAAGGGCAGGAGTTTGCGCTCAATGGTCTTGGGCAGGCCATTCGCGCATCGGGGACTTACGATTTCTTCAGCTGGACCATCGGTGCGCAGAGCCCGGAGGTCCGCATCCACGGCCGGATTCATGCGCCGGCTTCGGCATTTGTCGGGCTGGCGTACCGGAATCCACCGGGCGGCACGAAAACGTGTCTCAACACCAAGCTGGCCAGCGCCGAGATTACCGTGGAGCGGCGCGGGCGACCGGCGCGACACCTGAAGACGACGCATCGCGCGGCCTTCGAGATTCTGACGGACCGGACCGATCACGGTGTGGCGATTGTCGCCTGAGCATCAAACATGCCTTTCGGGGCCCTTGTGCTCAGGGAGGCGGTGCGATCCGCTGTTGCCGCCTCAGCAGGGGCGGTGCGGCCCGTCATGCCGCCGGCTGGCTGGGCTTGCCCAAGCTGGCGCAGCGCTTCAAAATGAACAGATTGGGATGTTGGGTGGCTGGCTGCGTCAGTTTTCTGCAAGCCCGTTATCCATAATTATGAATTCAGTTACTTATTTCAAGAGCCCGAAGGAGATCCAGAATGACCCGCTACGCCGAGTTTCAGCGCCGTTCCATTGACCAGCGCGACGCTTTCTGGGCCGAGCAGGCGCAGCTGATCGAGTGGCAGACCCCGCCGCAGCAGATCTGCGACTACAGCAACCCGCCGTTTGCGCGCTGGTATGTGGGTGGCACCACCAACCTGTGTCACAACGCGGTGGACCGTCACCTGAAAGACCGTGCCGACCAGCCGGCCCTGATCTACGTCAGCACCGAAACCAACGAAGAGCGCGTCTACAGCTTCCGCGAGCTGCATGTCGAGGTGCAGCGCATGGCGGCCAGCCTGCGGGAACTGGGCGTGCAAAAGGGCGATCGCGTGCTGATCTACATGCCCATGATTGCCGAGGCGGCCTTTGCCATGCTGGCCTGTGCCCGCATCGGCGCCATCCACTCGGTGGTGTTCGGCGGTTTCGCTTCCGGTTCGCTGGCTTCGCGCATCGAGGATGCCGAGCCCAAGGTGGTGGTCAGTGCCGATGCCGGCTCGCGCAGCGGGAAGGTGGTGCCCTACAAGCCGCTGCTGGACGAGGCGATCAAGCTGTCCACGCACAAGCCGCAAGCCGTGCTGCTGGTGGATCGCAAGCTGGCTGCCATGGAGTTGGTCGCGGGTCGCGACCAGCTGTGGGGCGCCCTGCGAGAAAAACACCTGCAGGCCCAGGTGCCGTGCGAGTGGGTTGACGCCACACACACCAGCTACACGCTCTACACCTCGGGCACCACCGGCAAACCGAAGGGCGTGCAGCGCGACACCGGCGGCTACGCGGTGGCGCTGGCGGCCAGCATGAAGCACATCTACCAGGGTAACCCGGGCGAGACCTATTTCTCCACCAGCGATATCGGCTGGGTGGTGGGGCACAGCTACATCATCTACGGCCCGCTGATCGCCGGCATGGCCACCATCATGTACGAGGGCCTGCCGACCCGGCCGGATGCCGGCATCTGGTGGCAGCTGGTCGAGAAATACAAGGTCACCCGCATGTTCTCGGCGCCGACCGCCGTGCGCGTGCTGAAAAAACAGGACCCGGCCTTCCTCAAGAAATACGACCTGTCCAGCCTCAAGGCCCTGTACCTGGCCGGCGAGCCGCTGGACGAGCCCACGGCGCAGTGGATCAGCCAGGGGCTGGGCGTGCCGATCATCGACAACTACTGGCAAACCGAGACCGGCTGGCCGATCCTGACCATTGCCAACGGCGTGGAGAAGGCGCCGAGCAAGTTCGGCAGCCCGGGTGTGGCCATGTACGGCTACAACGTCAAGCTGATCGACGAGAGCACTGGCGAAGAGCTGACCGGCGCCAACCAGAAGGGCGTGGTGGCCATCGAGGGCCCGCTGCCGCCCGGCTGCATGCAGACGGTGTGGCGCGACGACGACCGTTTCGTCAACACCTACTGGAAGAGCATTCCCGGTCGCCTGATCTACAGCACGTTTGACTGGGGCATCCGCGACCAGGATGGTTATTACTTCATCCTCGGCCGCACCGACGACGTGATCAACGTCGCCGGCCACCGCCTGGGCACGCGCGAGATCGAGGAGAGCATCTCCAGCCATCCCAATGTGGCCGAGGTGGCCGTGGTCGGCGTGGCCGACCAGCTCAAGGGCCAGGTGGCCATGGCCTTTGCCGTGGCCAAGGACGCCAGCGACCTGTTGGATGAAGCCGCGCGCCTCAAGCTCGAAGGCGAGGTCATGAAACTGGTGGACAGCCAGCTCGGCGCCGTGGCGCGGCCTTCGCGCGTGTTTTTCGTCAACCTGCTGCCCAAGACGCGCAGCGGCAAGCTGTTGCGGCGGGCACTGCAGGCGGTGGCCGAAGGGCGTGATCCGGGCGACCTGACGACTATGGACGACCCGGCCGCCTTGCAGCAGATCCGCAGCCAGCTTTCCACGTCGGCCAAAACATAAGTTACTACCGGGGAAAGCATAAGTTTTCCCCGGTTGTGCCAATTCAGTGGCACAATCGCACCCGTACTAGGCCCCTTCCAGCCACAGTCGCATCCGCCAACCGGTTAAGCCGTGTCGCGGAAGGTTTTCTCAACCAACTAAAAGTTTCCCGCAGGGAAACGGAGGTCAGCGAAATATGAGTGAATCCACTTCTCAGGGTTCCAACCCAGCGTCGGTCTATCAGACCTACCAGGACAACACCTACCTGTTTGGCGGGAATGCGCCGTACGTCGAAGAGATGTACGAAAACTACCTGGCCAATCCCGGTAGCGTTCCCGACAACTGGCGTGACTATTTCGACGCGCTGCAGCACGTGCCTGCCGTCGACGGCTCCAACGCCAAAGACATTCCCCACCTGCCCGTCATCAACGCCTTTGCCGAGCGCGCCAAGCAGGGCGGCACCAAGGTGGTGGTGGCCAGCGCCGATGCCGAACTGGGCCGCAAGCGCACCGCCGCGCAGCAGCTGATCGCCGCCTACCGTAATGTGGGCCAACGCTGGGCCGATCTGGATCCCCTCAAGCGCACCGAACGCCCGGCCATTCCCGAACTGGAGCCGTCGTTCTACGGCTTCAGCGATGCCGACCAGGAAACGGTGTTCGACACCAGCAACACCTTCTTCGGCAAGACCACCATGCCGCTGCGCGAGTTGCTCAATGCGCTGCGCGAGACCTACTGCGGTACCCTCGGTGCCGAATTCATGCACACCACCGACCAGGCGCAAAAGCGCTGGTGGCAGCAAAAGCTGGAAAGCATTCGCAGCAAGCCCAGCTTTGGCGTTGAGCGCAAGAAGCAGATCCTCGACCGCCTGACCGCCGCCGAAGGCCTGGAACGCTACCTGCATACCAAGTACGTCGGCCAGAAACGCTTCTCGCTCGAAGGCGGCGAGAGCTTCATTGCCGCCATGGACGAGCTGATCCAGTCGGCCGGCGCCAAGGGCGTGCAGGAAATCGTGATCGGCATGGCCCACCGTGGCCGCCTGAACGTGCTGGTGAACTCGCTGGGCAAGATGCCGGGCGACCTGTTTGCCGAGTTCGACCACACGGCACCGGAAGATCTGCCGGCCGGTGACGTGAAATACCACCAGGGCTTCAGCTCCGACGTGGCCACCCCCGGCGGCCCGGTTCACCTGAGCCTGGCTTTCAACCCCTCGCACCTTGAAATCGTGAACCCGGTGGTGGAGGGCTCGGTACGCGCCCGCATGGACCGTCGTGGCGACCCTCATGGCAAGCAGGTGCTGCCGGTGTTGGTGCACGGTGACGCCGCTTTCGGTGGCCAGGGTGTCAACCAGGAAACCCTGGCACTGGCCCAGACCCGTGGTTACTCCACGGGCGGCACGGTGCACATCATCATCAACAACCAGATCGGTTTCACCACGTCCGACCCGCGCGACATGCGCTCGACCGTGTATTGCACCGACATCGTCAAGATGGTCGAAGCACCGGTGCTGCACGTCAATGGTGACGACCCCGAAGCAGTGGTGCTGGCCACGCAGCTGGCGCTGGAGTTCCGCATGGAGTTCCGTCAGGACGTGGTGGTGGACATCACCTGCTTCCGCAAGCTGGGCCACAACGAGCAGGACACGCCGGCGCTGACGCAGCCGCTGATGTACAAGAAAATTGCGGCGCACCCCGGCACGCGCAAGCTGTACGCTGACAAGCTGGCAGCCCAGGGTCTGGGCGAGACGCTGGGCGACGACATGGTCAAGGCCTACCGCGCCGCCATGGACGCCGGCAAGCACACGGTGGACCCGGTGCTGACCAATTTCAAGAGCAAGTACGCCGTCGACTGGTCTCCGTTCCTCGACAAGAAGTGGACCGATGTCGGCGACACGGCCATTCCGCTGACCGAGTGGAAACGACTCTCCGAAAAGCTGACCACCCTTCCGGCCGGTGTTACGCCGCACCAGCTGGTGAAGAAGGTGTATGACGACCGCGCGGCCATGGGCCGGGGTGACATTCCGGTGGATTGGGGCATGGGCGAGCACATGGCGTTTGCCTCGTTGGTGGCCAGCGGCTACCCGGTGCGCCTGTCGGGTGAAGACTGCGGCCGCGGTACCTTCACCCACCGTCATGCCGTGATTCACGACCAGAACCGCGAGAAATGGGACACCGGTACCTATGTGCCCCTGCAGAACGTGGCCGAGAATCAGGCACCGTTCGTCGTCATCGACTCTATCCTGTCGGAAGAGGCGGTGCTGGGCTTCGAGTACGGCTATGCCTCCAACGATCCCAACACCCTGGTGATCTGGGAAGCGCAGTTCGGCGACTTCGCCAACGGCGCCCAGGTGGTGATCGACCAGTTCATCGCCTCCGGCGAGGTGAAGTGGGGCCGCGTCAACGGCATCACGCTGATGCTGCCGCACGGCTACGAAGGCCAGGGCCCGGAGCACAGTTCGGCGCGCCTGGAGCGTTTCATGCAGCTGGCGGCGGACACCAACATGCAAGTGGTGCAGCCGACCACGGCCAGCCAGATCTTCCACGTGCTGCGCCGTCAGATGGTCCGCAACCTGCGCAAGCCGTTGATCATCATGACGCCCAAGTCCCTGCTGCGTAACAAGGATGCGACCTCGCCGCTATCCGAATTCACCAAGGGCTCGTTCCAGACCGTCATTCCCGAACAGAAGGACATCAAGGCCGACAAGGTCAAGCGTGTCATCGCCTGTTCCGGCAAGGTCTATTACGACTTGGTCAAGAAGCGCGAGGAGAAGGGCACCGACGACGTGGCCATCATCCGCGTCGAGCAGCTTTATCCCTTCCCGCACAAGGCGTTTGCCGCTGAGCTCAAGAAGTATCCACATGCCAGCGAAATCGTGTGGTGCCAGGATGAGCCGCAGAACCAGGGTGCCTGGTTCTTCATCCAGCACAACATCCATGAGAACATGAGCGAAGGCCAGAAGCTGGGTTACTCCGGACGTGCTGCCTCGGCTTCACCGGCGGTCGGCTACTCGCACCTGCACCAGGAGCAGCAGAAGGCGCTGGTTGACGGCGCCTTTGGCAAGCTTAAGGGTTTTGTTCTGAGCAAATAAGGCTGGATAAATTTCTCAATCGGTTAGGGGCAGATCTGCGGACCTGTCCCGTTAACTAAAAAAGAAACGGAAAGAATTGATATGGCTATCGTAGAAGTCAAAGTGCCGCAACTGTCCGAGTCCGTGGCGGAAGCCACGATGTTGCAGTGGAAGAAAAAAGCCGGTGAGGCCGTCGCCGCCGACGAGATCCTGATCGAGATCGAAACCGACAAGGTGGTGTTGGAAGTCCCAGCGCCCGCTGCCGGTGTGCTGGCTGAAATCCTGGTGGGTGATGGTGGCACGGTGGTGGCCGAGCAGCTCATCGCGCGTATCGACACCGAGGCCAAGGCCGGTACCGCTGCACCGGCCGCCGCCGCACCCGCAGCAGCGCCTGCCGCTGCCGCCCCTGTTGCTGCTGCGGCCCAGGCCTCTGCCTCCAAGGCTGGGGTGGCCATGCCGGCGGCTGCCAAGCTGATGGCCGACAACCAGCTTGCTGCCGGTTCTGTGTCCGGAACTGGCAAGGACGGCCGTGTCACCAAGGGTGATGTGCTGGCCGCCGTGGCCGGTGGCGCCAAGCCGGCTCCTGCTGCCATTCCTACCGGTGTGCCGACCAAGGCCTTGCCGCAGGTGGCCGCACCGTCGGTCGATCTGGGTCAACGTCCCGAGCAGCGCGTGCCGATGAGCCGCCTGCGTGCCCGTGTGGCCGAGCGTCTGCTGCAGTCGCAGTCCACCAACGCCATCCTGACCACCTTCAACGAGGTGAACATGGCGCCGGTGATGGAAATGCGCAAGCGCTTCCAGGACAAGTTCGAGAAAGAGCACGGTGTCAAGATCGGCTTCATGAGCTTCTTCGTGAAAGCCGCCGTGCACGCGCTGAAGAAGTACCCGGTGCTCAACGCTTCGGTCGATGGCAACGACATCGTTTACCACGGCTATTTCGATATCGGTATCGCGGTCGGTTCGCCCCGCGGTCTGGTGGTGCCGATCCTGCGCAATGCCGACCAGATGAGCTTTGCCGACATCGAAAAGAAGATTGCCGAGTACGGCGCCAAGGCGCGTGACGGCAAGCTGGGCATCGAAGAGATGACCGGTGGTACCTTCTCGATCTCCAACGGCGGTGTGTTCGGCTCCATGTTGTCCACGCCCATCATCAACCCGCCGCAGTCGGCCATCCTGGGCGTGCACGCTACCAAGGATCGCGCCGTGGTGGAGAACGGCCAGATCGTCATCCGCCCGATCAACTACCTGGCCATGAGCTACGACCACCGCATCATTGACGGCCGCGAAGCCGTGCTGGGTCTGGTGGCGATGAAGGAAGCGCTCGAAGACCCCGCTCGCCTGCTGTTTGATATCTGATCCACCCCCGACTCTCGCTCACTACGTGTAGCTCGCATCCCCCTCAATGGGGCGCTCCCAGCGGCCTGGCAAAGCCAGTTCCGCGGGAGCCCTGGGCAGAAAGCCTGGAGCCGCAGCGATGAGACGAATTTCAAGGAAATTACTATGAGCAAACAATTCGACGTGGTCGTCATCGGTGGCGGCCCTGGTGGCTACATCGCTGCCATTCGTGCAGCCCAACTGGGGATGAACGTAGCCTGTATCGACGAGTGGAAGAACGAGAAAGGCGGCCCGGCACCGGGTGGTACCTGCACCAACGTCGGCTGCATCCCAAGCAAGGCACTGTTGCAGTCGTCCGAGCATTTCGAGCATGCCAACAAGCACTTTGCCGAGCACGGCATTGATGTGAAGGGCGTGTCCATGGACGTGGCCCGCCTGGTCGCGCGCAAGGACGCCGTGGTGAAGCAGAACAACGACGGCATTCTGTATCTGTTCAAGAAGAACAAGGTGTCGTTCTTCCATGGCCGTGGTTCCTTCAGTAAGGCCGTGGATGGCGGTTACGAGCTCAAGGTCAGTGGTGCCGCCGAAGAAACGCTGGTGGCCAAGCAGGTCATCGTGGCGACAGGTTCCAACGCTCGCGCGTTGCCCGGCACGCCGTTCGACGAGCAGAACATCCTGTCCAACGATGGTGCGCTGCGCATCGGCGCCGTGCCGAAGAAGCTGGGCCTGATCGGCTCCGGTGTGATCGGTCTGGAGATGGGCTCGGTCTGGCGCCGTCTGGGTGCCGAAGTGACCATTCTCGAAGGCCTGCCGACTTTCCTCGGTGCCGTGGACGAGCAGATCGCAAAGGAGGCCAAGAAGGCTTTCGACAAGCAGGGTCTGAAGATCGAGCTCGGCGTGAAGGTCGGCGAGATCAAGTCTGGCAAGAAGGGCGTGAGCATCGCCTACACCAACGCCAAGGGCGAGGCGCAGGCGCTGGACGTCGACAAGCTGATTGTCTCCATCGGCCGTGTGCCCAACACCAATGGCCTGAATGTCGAAGCGGTTGGCCTGCAGCTTGATGAGCGCGGTGCCATCGTGGTGGACGGCGACTGCAAGACCAACCTGCCGGGCGTGTGGGCCGTGGGTGATGTGGTGCGCGGCCCCATGTTGGCGCACAAGGCGGAGGAAGAGGGCGTGGCCGTGGCCGAGCGCATTGCTGGTCAGCACGGGCACGTCAACTTCAACACCATTCCCTGGGTCATCTACACCAGCCCGGAAATCGCCTGGGTCGGTCGTACCGAGCAGCAGCTCAAGGCGGATGGTGTGGCCTACAAGGCCGGCACTTTCCCCTTCCTGGCCAACGGCCGCGCGCGTGCGCTGGGCGACACGACCGGCATGGTGAAGTTCCTGGCCGATGCCAAGACCGATGAAATCCTGGGCGTTCACATCGTCGGCCCGATGGCCAGCGAGCTGATCTCCGAGGCCGTGGTAGCCATGGAATTCAAGGCCAGTGCCGAGGACATCGCACGCATCTGCCATGCCCATCCGTCCCTGAGCGAGGCGACCAAGGAAGCCGCGCTGGCGGTGGACAAGCGGACGCTGAACTTCTAAGCCAGGGACACCGGCTTGGCAGCGGTACTCGAGGCTTATCAGGCTGAGCTGAAGACGCGGGGTTACGCAAGTGACCCCGCGCAGTTGCGTGCGGTCGTCGCCTTGGACCGCAGTGCCACCGAATGGTCCCGGTACAAGGAAAAACGCTCCAACGCGCTCAAAAAGCTCATCAACAACCCCGATATTCCCAAAGGGGTGTACATGTACGGCGGCGTGGGGCGCGGCAAGAGCTTCCTGATGGACTGCTACTTCAATGCCGTACCGCTCAAGCGCAAGACCCGGCTGCATTTCCACGAGTTCATGCGTGAGGTTCACCGCGAGCTGGCCGAGATGCAGGGCACGGTCAATCCGCTGGATGCGCTGGGTGCGCGCATCGCCCAGAAGTACAAGCTCATCTGCTTCGATGAATTCCATGTGGCGGACATCACGGATGCCATGATCCTGCACCGCCTGCTGGCTGCACTGTTCAAGAATGGCGTTGGCCTGGTGGCGACCTCCAACTTCAGACCGGACGAGCTGTATCCGAACGGCTTGCACCGCGACCGCATCCTGCCAGCCATCGCCCTGCTCAACCAGCAGCTTGAAGTTGTCAACGTGGACAACGGTACCGACTACCGGCGCCGCGCCATGGAGCATGTCCAGCTCTATCACACGCCACTCGGTGTCGCGGCTGATGCCGCGATGACGCAGGCGTTCGATGCGCTGGCCGAGACGCAGGACGAAGACCCGGTGCTGCACATCGAGGCGCGCGAGATCCGTGCCCGGCGCAAAGCCGGCGGTGTGGTCTGGTTCGACTTCCGTACCCTCTGCGGCGGGCCACGCTCACAGAACGACTACCTGGAAATCGCCACCCAGTTTCACACGGTGTTTCTGAGCGATGTGCCGCACATGCCGGTGCGTATGGCCTCGGAAGCTCGGCGCTTTACCTGGCTGGTCGATGTGCTGTACGACCGGCGCGTCAAGCTCGTCATGTCGGCGGCGGTACCTCCGGAAGCGTTATACACGGAGGGTCCCCTGGTTCACGAATTTCCACGTACAGTGTCACGACTCAACGAAATGCAATCGCAGGAGTTTCTTGCGCTTGATCGACGCGAGGTGGATACCCGACTCACATGAGAAATTGGCTCGCTTTTCTGTTCATCGGCCTCACGGTCACTCTGTTGCAGGCGCAGCAACCGCAGGTACAGGCTGCCCCTGCATCTGCCCTTGCGCCAGATGCCGTGCAAGCGGAGCTTGATCGCATTCAGGCTGAGCGGGTGCGGCAGGAAGCACACTACACCAAGGAAGAGGCCGCTTGTTACCAACGCTTTGTGGTCAATGACTGTGTGCGCCAGGTGAGGGCCAAGCGCCGGCTGGTGATGGAAGATCTGCGTCGCCAGGAGATCGCGGTCAACGATGAGCAGCGCCGGCGCAAAGGTGCCGAGCAGGTCCAGCGGCTGGATGAAAAATCCTCGCCCCAGGCACTGCAGGAAGCAGCCGAACGGCGTGAGGCGGCCATTCAGGACCACAAGGATCGGCTGGAGCGGGCCGAGCAAAAGAAGGTTGACAAGTTGCAGGCCGAGAAGGACAGCGGGGCGGCTAGGCCGGACAGTGCGCGGGACAAGAGCAGCGATCGGCCTACGGCCGAAAGTCGGGCCGCCGATAAACGGGAGTACGAGGAGAAGCAGCGCCAGGCGCAGGAGAGCAGAGCCCGGCGCGACAAGGCGCTGGCCGACAAGGCAGTCCAACCGCCGGTCCGGCCCCTGCCTACCCCGCCCTGAACGGGCTTCAGTCCAGCGGCTCGAGCTTGACGATCACCAGCGACAGGTTATCGCCGCTGCCCCGGGCACGCGAACGGGCCTTGTCAATCAGAAATTCGCTGGCTTCGCGCGCTGACAGGCTGGACAGGGCAGCCCCGAGTTCGGCACTGTCGAAATAGTGCCAAACCCCATCGCTGCAGGCCATCAGGGTGTCGCCCGGCCGCAGTTGGGGAATGAAATGCATGTCCATGGGCGGATCACTTTCCGTACCCAGGCAGCCCATCAGGATGTTGGACTGGGGATGGACATTGGCTTCTGCCTCCGTGATGCTGCCGCTCTCGACGAGCGTCTGGACATAGGAGTGATCCATCGTACGTTTGACCAGCTGGTCGCCGTGGTAATGGTAGACACGTGAGTCGCCGGCGTGGATCCAATGACAGTCGCCGCCCGGGTTGATCAGGAAGGCGGCTACCGTGCTGTGCGGTTCCTGCTCGGAGGAAATGGCGGCCAGCTTGATGACCAGGTGGGCCTCCTGCAACAGTTGTTTGAGCAGGGTGGGGGCATCGTCGCTGTCCGGTGCATAACGCTCGAACAGCTGCTTGGCCGTCATCATCACCTGATCCGACGCAGTGCGGCCCCCGCTGCGGCCGCCCATGCCGTCGGCCACGACCGCCAGCACGCAGCCGTTGATGCGCGGGTGCTTCAGGAGCGCCACCTGGTCCTGCTGGTATTCGCGGTCACCCTTGTGGATGCCCGTCGATGCGGTGAGTCGATAGCCTTTGCTCATGTTCAACAGCCTGAAGGACAAAGTCCTCGATTAGTCGGTGTGAAAGACGTATTATCGAAGCAAGCGGGGAGGTGAAAATGTTTGCTCCCCCAGTTTGTCTTTTTGCTGCGACTTTTGGACTCCAATCTTCACTCCCCCGAACGTCAGCTGATCGAGTTGCGCATCGAGCACGCCGATCTTGATGCCATGATCGACCGTCTCAGCCAGGCGTTGCCGCTGGACGAACTGATGATCCGGCGACTCAAGAAAAGACGTTTGATCCTGCGCGACGAAATCACCCGCCTTGAACGCAGCCTGACGCCCAACGAGCCAGCCTGACGCATGAGTTTGCAGACCCTAGTCGAGGAGGTGTTCTCGCCTGGCAGCGTGCTGGCGCGTGCCGTCGAAGAGTTCCGGTCGCGCCCAGGCCAGACCGAAATGGCCCTGGCGGTGGCCCGGACGATCGAGCAAGGCGGAGCGCTGGTGGTGGAGGCCGGAACGGGGGTGGGCAAGACCTTTTCCTATCTGGTGCCGGCGTTGCTCAGTGGTGAACGGATCTTGCTGTCGACTGCCACCAAAACCCTGCAGGACCAACTTTATGCGCGCGATTTGCCGCGCTTGATTACGGCGCTGGGCATCCCAGTCCGCACAGCCCTGCTCAAGGGGCGCGGCAGCTATCTGTGCGTTCACCGCATGGAACTGGCGCGTCATGGTGTTTCCGCACCAGAGCCCATGATCCTCCGGGCTTTGGCCCGGATCGAGATTTGGGCGCAGCAGACCCGGACCGGTGATCTGGCCGAACTGCCAGGATTGGATGAACGGTCGCCGGTCATCCCGCTGGTGACGTCCACGCGCGAGAACTGCCTGGGGAGCCAGTGTCCGAAATTTCGGGAATGCCATGTCAATCAGGCCCGCCGTGAAGCGCTGGCTGCGGATGTCGTGGTCATCAATCACCATCTGTTTTTTGCCGACCTGGCCGTGCGCGAGTCCGGCATGGCCGAATTGCTACCGACGGTCCGGACGGTCATTTTTGACGAGGCACATCAGCTCAATGAAACCGGCGTCCAGTTTCTCGGCCGGCAACTCTCCACCGGGCAACTGCTGGACTTTGCCCGCGACATGCTGGCCTGCGGTCTGCAGCAGGCCCGCGGGCTGGTTGACTGGTCACAACGTGCGTCAGTTCTGGAGCGTGCGGCGCGGGACTTGCGTTTGTGCGTTGGTCGCGCCTACCCAGGGACCAAGTTGGGGTGGACTGGGACGGCGCCAGGAGACATCGAGCCACAGGCATGGTGCGAAGCCTTGTCGGCCCTGCATGATGCCTGCCGTGAGGCGACAACCACCCTGTCGACGGTCAGCGAAATCTCGCCGGATTTCGTGCGTTTGCAGGAGCGGGGCGAAGCGTTGGCCGCTCTGAGCGAGTTTTTCACCCGTGATTGCGAAGCCGGCTCGGTACGTTGGCTGGATGTCGGCGGCCAGTTGCGCTTGGTGGAGTCGCCGCTGGATATCGCGGGGGCGGTGCAGAACCGGCTGCTGTCGCCGCCGGAGGCGACGGAAAGCGGAAAGTCCTGGATCTTCACTTCCGCCACGCTGGGCGACGATGACACCCTGAGTTGGTTCACCGAGCCCTGCGGTCTGACGCAGGCCGAAATTTTGCAGGTGGACAGCCCGTTTGACTATCCGCAACAAGCGGCTTTGTATGTCCCCACGAATCTGCCCAGGCCGGCGGATCCGGCTCACAGCGGACAAGTGGCGACCCTGGTCGCTCGCATGGCGTCGGTGCTGGGCGGACGCACCCTGGTACTGACAACCACCTTGCGCGCTCTGCGTGCCATCAGCGAAACCCTGCAAGCGCATTTGCCGCCAGAGACCGGTCTGCAGGTTCTTGCTCAAGGGCAATTGCCCAAGCGCGAGTTGATGGAGCGTTTCCGTCTCGGGGCGGTAGCCGGGCAAGCTGGCTGCATCCTGGTTGCCTCGGCATCGTTCTGGGAAGGGGTCGATATTCCGGGTGATGCGTTGCAGCTGGTGGTCATCGACAAGCTGCCTTTTCCGCCGCCCAACGATCCCCTGGTTCAGGCGCGTACCAAACGCCTTGAGGAGAGCGGACGCAGCCCGTTCAACGATTATTTCGTGCCGGAAGCAGCGGTGGCGCTCAAGCAGGGGGCGGGGCGCCTGATCCGGCGCGAAACCGATCGGGGTGTGCTGGTTCTCTGCGACACCCGTTTGCTGAGCATGGGGTATGGGCGACGCCTGCTGGCAGCCTTGCCGCCCATGCGGCGAATCGGTTCGGAAGACGAAGCGCTGGGATGGCTGGCAGTGCTTACCAGAACTTCCACCAGGGATTCGACGTCGACTTGAAGCCCTGGCTCAGGTATTCGCTCTGGGGATAGTTCTTCTCGAGCACCCGTTTGGCATCATCTCGCAGTTGCGGCATGCCAAGCGCCTCATAGGATTTCACAAGAAGAAACAGCGCCTCTTCCAGAGCAGGCGTCCCTTGGTAATCAGTGATGGCGATCTGGGCACGGTTGACGGCGGCCAGATAGGCGCCACGCGAGTAGTAGTAGCTGGCCACATGGACTTCGTACTGGGCCAGCGAATTAACGATATAGCCCATGCGCAGCCGCGCATCGGGTGCATACCGGGACTCGGGGAAGCGGGCGACCAGCTCCTTGAAGGATTCAAAAGACTCCTTGGCGGCCTTCTGGTCACGCTCCGTCAGATCCTGGCGCGTGATCGAGGAGAACATGCCGAGGTCATCGTTGAAATTGATGATGCCTTTGAGGTAGAGCGCATAGTCCAGCGCCGGACTCGCAGGGTGCAGCTTGATGAAGCGGTCCAGTGTGGCCAGTGCCTGGGCCGGCTCCTGGTACTTGTAGTGAGCGTAGGCCTTGTCAAGCTGTGCCTGCTGAGCCAGCGGGGTGCCGGCGGCACGGCCTTCGAGCTTTTCGAACAGAGGAATGGCCTTGTCGTAAGCGCCGATGCTGAGTTCCTCCTTGGCTTCGGCATAGATCTTGTTCGGACTCATGCCGACGGTCTTGTCAACGGGCGTGGATGAACAGCCGGCGACCAGCAATGCCCCGGTTGCCAGAAGCAGGGTGCAGACAACCGATAATTTGGTACGAAGCATTACAGGCTACTCTCAGTTGAAAGAATCGAACTCAATTATATCGGCCCCCCCTGCTGACGAGGAGCTTGAGGACGGCATGGACGGTCCGGTTGAAGCCGAATCGCGGACATGGGTTGTCGGGGCATCTTTGCACGGGGTTCGCCTGGATCGCGCTCTGGCCGAACTGATCCCGGAATTTTCCCGCAGCTACCTCCAGCAGTTGATCGAGGCCGGGGCGGTGACCCAGAACGGTGCCACCTTGCGCAAGCCGGCACTCAAGGTCAAGGCTGGCGAGCAGGGTGTCATCGAATTGCGGCCGACGCCCCAAAGCCAGGCATTCAAGCCCGAAGCCATTCCCTTGCAGATCGTGTTCGAGGATCAGCATCTGATGGTGATCAACAAGCCGGCGGGGCTGGTGGTGCATCCGGCTCCGGGCAACTGGTCCGGCACCTTGCTCAATGGTCTGCTGGCCCACGATGCCCAGGCAGCACAGTTGCCGCGGGCGGGCATTGTCCATCGACTGGACAAAGACACCAGCGGCCTGATGGTTGTGGCCCGCAGCCGGGCAACGATGGAGGCGCTGGTGCGGCTGATCGCCCTGCGCGAGGTGAGCCGCCAGTATGTGGCGCTGGCGCACCATCCCTGGAGCGGTCCCGCCCGTCGTGATGTGGATGCGCCGATCGGGCGCGATCCGCGCAATCGCTTGCGCATGGCGGTGGTTGATCTGGCTCGTCACGCAGGCAAACCGGCGAAAACCAGCATCGAGCATCTCGGCAGTTGCGAGCAGGGCTGCTTGTTGCGCTGTACCCTGCACACAGGCCGTACGCATCAGATCCGGGTCCACCTGTCATCGATTGGCCACCCCCTGGTGGCCGATGAGCTCTATGGTGGCGCGGTAGCGGTCGGTCTGCAGCGGCAGGCCCTGCATGCCTGGCGCCTGGCGTTCACGCATCCGCTGACCGGCCAAGCCCTGGTGTTCCGGGCGCCGCTGCCGGACGACTTGCAAAGGGCCTTGCAGGCCTGGGGGCTGGGCTACAATGCAAAACAGGAAGACCCTTGAAGGCTTCCCTTTGGCCCCGGCCCTTGCCGGGACGCCTCCGGCCAAGGGCCTCCGGTCCATGAGCCGCACCTCGCCAACCACCCTGATATTCGCATCCTCATGATGCTTTTTTCTGGATTCGCAAGACCATGAATACGGCGGATGCCAAGCGCGTGCTGGAAACAGCCCTGATCTGCTCGCAACAACCTTTGCAGGTGCGGGACATGCGTACCTTGTTCAACGACGAGTTGGGGGTGGACACGATCAAGCACTTGCTGCTCGATCTCCAGCAGGAATGGACTCTGCGCGGCGTCGAGCTGGTGTGTGTGGCTTCGGGGTGGCGCTTCCAGAGCCGTCCCGAGATGCGCGAATACCTTGACCGCCTGCACCCGGAAAAACCGCCACGCTATACGCGTGCGACGCTCGAAACCCTGGCCATCATTGCCTACCGTCAGCCCGTGACGCGTGGCGACATGGAGGATATCCGGGGCGTGACCATCAATTCGATGCTCCTCAAGCAGCTGGAAGACCGTGGCTGGATCGAGGTCATCGGCCACCGGGAAGCTGTTGGCCGGCCAGCGCTGTATGCGACAACCAAGCACTTTCTCGACGACCTCGGCCTGGAGTCGCTCGACCAGCTGCCCCTGATGGAAACGCCGGCGCAGCAGGCTGGCATGCTCGACCTGCTGGGTGCCGCCGCGCAAGAGTCCCTACCGATGGAGGCAACTGGTGCTGAAGCCGATGCTGAAGTGGCCGAATCGCCGGATGTGTCGGAACACATTGGAACCCCGGATGAACCCTTTGTTTTGAGTGGAAATCAACCATGAGCGATCACAACCCTTCAGCCCCCCTGCCGGCTCAAGCCAAGGCGTCGGCCGAAACGGAGGCCCTGGTCGTCACCGGGCCGTCCGAGGGCGACGGCATGGCCAGCGAACCCAGGGAAGATGGCGCGCCGCAGACGAAGTCTCAGGGGAAAGACACCCAGGCGAACAGGATGAGTGAGGCGAGCTACCGTTTTGAGGACGTGGTGTCCGGCCAACTGGATGCGGATGAGGAATCGCCGGATGTCACGCTGTCGCCCAAGCGAGTGCTGACGCCCCAGGTGGAAACACCGAAGCTGCACAAGGTGCTGGCGCAGGCCGGCATGGGGTCGCGGCTGGAGATGGAGCAACTCATCATGGAGGGACGCATCTCGGTCAATAACGAGCCGGCCCACATCGGTCAGCGTATCCAGTTTGGCGACCACATCAAGGTCAATGGCAAACCGGTGCGTTTTCGCATCGAGCCGCCGGCAGCGCGCGTGATTGCGTACCACAAGCCGGTTGGTGAGGTGGTGACGCATGACGATCCGCAGAACAGGCCGACGGTTTTTCGCAAGTTGCCCAAGCTTGGGCAAGGCAAGTGGCAATCTGTCGGTCGCCTGGACCTCAACACCGAGGGGTTGCTCCTGTTCACCAATTCCGGCGAGCTGGCCAACAAGCTGATGCATCCGCGCTTCGGTCTGGAGCGCGAGTACGCCGTGCGTGTGCTGGGCGCCTTGAGCAAGGAAGAAAAACAGCGACTGCTCGATGGTGTTCAACTCGACGATGGCACGGCTCAGTTCGGCTCGATCGAGGACGGCGGCGGCGAAGGTTCGAACTGCTGGTACCGCGTGACCATTTCTGAAGGGCGCAACCGTGAGGTGCGCCGGATGCTGGAAGCGGTCGGCCACGCGGTCAGCCGTTTGATCCGCATCCGCTACGGCGCCATGATGCTGCCGCGCGGCCTCAAGCGCGGCGCCTGGATGGAACTCGACGAAGGCGACATCCGGGCCTTGATGCGGGCTGCCGATCGTCGTGGTGCGTCAACCAGTGGTGATGCAGGAGGCGCAGCAGACGTTGAGGGGGCGGGCCGTTCCCAGCCAGGAGGCAAGCCGGGTGGTTCCGGGCGCAACAAGCAGCGGCGTGGCGGCGGTGGCAGCGGGCCGCGCGGCCAAGGTGCAGGCAATCCCGGGGCACGTAAATCCCAGGGGCGCAAGGAGCGAGGTGACCGCCAGGGCGGTGATGCCCAGCCGGATCCGATGAAGACAGCCTTCGGCTACATCGGGGCCGACAGCTTCACGCGTCAACGTCAGGGGCAACGCCGTGACGGCGGCGGGGGCGGCGGGAGCGGGGGGCAGCGCCGCGGGGGGCGCGGACGCTGAGGCGTCTCCATGCGGCGGTGGTCGGTTTCACGGGATTTTTTGACCCGCCTGACACGCTTGCAATCCCTTACAGGTTAAAATCTAAGGCTTTGCCCAGTGGGTAGAAACTGAACACCAATAACTCAGGAAAATCACATGTCTATCGAACGCACTCTTTCCATCATCAAGCCCGATGCCGTTGCCAAGAACGTGATCGGTCAGATCTATGCTCGTTTCGAAGCCGCTGGCCTGAAGGTCATTGCCGCCAAGATGGCGCACCTGTCCCGTCGTGAAGCCGAAGCTTTCTACGCCGTGCACAAGGAGCGTCCCTTCTTCAAGGACCTGGTTGATTTCATGGTGTCCGGTCCGGTCATGATCCAGGTGCTGGAAGGCGAAGGCGCCATCCTGAAAAACCGCGATCTGATGGGTGCGACCGATCCCAAGAAGGCGGCCCCGGGCACGATCCGCGCCGATTTCGCAGACAGCATCGATGCCAACGCGGTGCATGGCTCCGATGCGGCCGAGACTGCTGCAGTGGAAGTGGCTTTCTTCTTCCCCGGCATGAACGTTTATTCGCGATAAACATGCAATGACGGCCAATCTTCTCGATTTCGATCTTGAGGGGTTGGCCCTTTTTTGCGAGCGGCTGGGGGAAAAGCGCTTCCGCGCCACCCAGCTGTTTCGCTGGATCCATCAAAAGGGGGCCTCCAGTTTCGGTGAAATGACCGATCTGGCGAAATCCCTGCGTGAAAAACTCGCGACGACCGCCCACATCAAGGGGCTCGATGTCAGCTCGCAGCAGATTTCCACCGACGGCACCATCAAGTGGCTGTTCGATGTGGGCGACGGCAATGCCGTCGAGTCTGTTTTCATCCCCGAGGAAGATCGTGGCACCCTGTGCGTTTCGTCACAGGCGGGTTGTGCGGTGGGTTGCCGTTTCTGCTCGACCGGCCATCAGGGTTTCAGTCGCAACCTGACGACGGGCGAGATCATTGCCCAGCTCTGGTTTGCCGAGCGGTTTTTGCGTCAGCATCTGGGGCGCAAGGATCGTGTCATTACCAACGTGGTGATGATGGGCATGGGCGAGCCGCTGCAGAATTACAACGAACTGATCCCGGCCTTGCGTATCATGCTGGACGACCACGGTTATGGCCTGTCGCGCCGTCGTGTGACGGTGTCCACCTCGGGTGTGGTTCCGATGATGGATCGCCTGGCGCAGGATTGCCCGGTGGCCCTGGCGGTTTCCCTGCATGCGCCCAATGATGCCCTGCGCGACAACCTGGTGCCCTTGAACCGGAAGTACCCGATTGCAGAGCTGATGGCTGCTTGCAACCGCTACCTCGCCCATGCGCCCCGCGATTTCATCACCTTCGAATACTGCATGCTTGATGGCGTGAATGATCAGCCCGAGCATGCGCGGCAACTGGTCGCACTGGTGCGTCAGCACGCAACCGGCGGCGTCTGGTGCAAGTTCAATCTGATTCCCTTCAATCCTTTCCCGGAATCGGGTCTGGTGCGCTCGCCACAAAGTCAAGTGCTCGCGTTCGCAAAAATCCTTTCGGATGCTGGTATCGTGACGACCGTACGCAAAACACGCGGCGACGACATTGATGCCGCCTGTGGGCAACTGGCTGGCGATGTTCGGGACCGCACGCGGGTGGGTGAGCGGATGGCGCAGCAACGCATCGTGATGCTCAAGCCCGTGGTGGCGTTGGAAAAGAAGCCGGAGGAGATTTAAGGCATGACAACAAGCGTGACAGGATCGCGGCGGGCCGCCCTCTACTTGTGGGGTGCCTGCTGGGCGCTGCTGGTCGTGGCGGGGCTGTCAGGCTGTGCCACGACGCAGCCGACGGGGATGCATGGCAACCAGGCTGATATCGTGACCGATTCGGACGAGCCCGAGGCGCGCAAGCGGGCTCGCATCCGGCTGGAGCTGGCCATCGGTTATTTTGAGCAGGGACAGACGACGGTGGCGCTTGATGAAATCAAGCAGGCGCTGGTGGTGGACCCGGCGTATGCCGAGGCTTACAACCTGCGCGGCCTGATCTACATGCGCTTGAATGACTTGCGGTTGGCCGAAGAGAGCTTTCGCCGCGCCATGGCGCTCAATCCGCGGGATGCCAACGTAACGCACAACTATGGCTGGCTGTTGTGCCAGCAGGCGCGTTATCCAGAATCTTTCCAGGCCTTTGCCCAGGCCATTGCCAACCCGACCTACGGTGGGCGTGCCAAGACCTGGATGGCTCAGGGGCTGTGCCAGAACAGGGCAGGCCTGCGGACCGAGGCTGAATACAGCCTGGGCAAATCCTACGAACTCGATGCCGGCAATCCGGTCACGGGTTACAACCTGGCTATGCTGCTGTTTCAGCGTGGTGAGTTGGCGCGGGCCCAGTTTTATATCCGGAGGCTGAACAACGGCGAGATGGCCAATGCCGAGTCCCTGTGGCTCGGCATCAAAATTGAGCAGCGTTTGAACAACCGTGAAGCTGTGGAGCAGTTGGCGACACAGCTCAAGAAGCGCTACCCACAATCGCGTGAAGTCAGGTCCTATGAGCGAGGGGCATTCAATGAGTGAGGAACAAGTACTGGCAGCAGAAACCGAAGCGTCCGCCGTGGACGAGCCGCTGGTCCCGCAGGTCACAGCGGGCGAATTGCTGCGCGAAGCACGCGAGGCGGCTGGCTTGCATGTGGCGGCACTTGCCGTGTCCATGAAAGTGCCGGTCAAGAAGCTGGAGGCCCTGGAGGCCGACCGGTTCGATCTGTTGCCCGATGCCGTGTTCGTGCGCGCACTGGCCTCCAGTGTCTGTCGGACGCTGAAAATCGATCCGGTGCCGGTGTTGGCTTTGCTGCCGCAAACGACTGCACCACAACTCAAACCGGATGAGTGGGGTATCAATGCGCCGTTTCGTGCGCCGGGCGATGTGACGACGGTCTCCATGTGGGGGCAACTCTCGCGTCCTGGCGTGCTGGCCGCGTTGGCGCTTCTCGCGGGGGCGCTGGTATTGATTTTCTTCCCGACGATGGAGCGCAAGGAAGGCGCCAGCGCGACCTCGTCCGAGGTGGTGATCGCAGTTCCGACGCCGGCTCAGGAGCCGCAGCCCGTCGCGATGGCACTACCCGCGGAGAAGAAGTCCCCGGAGCTTGCTGCGCCGCTGCAGCAGCCGGTCGCACAAGCCATCACTGGCGTGAAGCCGATGATTGCTGCGCCGCAACCTGTCCCCGTGACTGCGCCGTCGACGAGCAGTCCGCCTGTCGTCGCTGTCGCCGGGACGCAAGCGAGTGTGTCCGGCAGTGGTGTGCTCGTTTTCAAGGCCCGGAGTACGTCCTGGGTCGAGGTCACAGACGCGCAGGGCGTGGTTCAATTGCGCCGTACGCTCACAGCGAATGAAACGGCCGGTGTCTCGGGTGCGCTGCCGCTGTCGGTGGTGATCGGGCGTGCTGACGCCACCGAAGTTCAAGTACGCGGTAAACCGTTCAGTCTGGAAGCCGTGACGCGTGACAACGTGGCCCGTTTCGAGGTGAAGTAGGTGCAGCCCAGCTTCCCGATCGAGCAGGCGGCGCCGAAGTCGCGCCATACGCGTCAGGCCAGCGTGGTCTGGGGTTCGCGCGTCGTGACCATAGGCGGCGGCGCGCCGGTGCGCGTTCAGTCCATGACCAACACCGATACGGTGGACGCCATCGGCACTGCCATTCAAGTCAAGGAACTGGCGTTGGCTGGCTCCGAAATGGTCCGTATCACCGTCAACACGCCGGAGGCTGCGCAGGCCGTGCCGCACATTCGCGAGCAACTGGATCGCATGGGTGTCGATGTTCCCTTGATCGGCGACTTCCATTACAACGGTCACACACTGCTGACAGCCTATCCGGCCTGTGCCGAGGCCTTGTCCAAATACCGCATCAATCCAGGCAACGTCGGCAAGGGCGACAAGCGTGATCGTCAATTCGGACAGATGATCGAAGTGGCCATGCGCTGGAACAAGCCGGTGCGCATCGGCGTCAATTGGGGCAGTCTTGACCAGGAACTCCTGGTTGGTCTGATGGACGAGAACAGCCGGCGTTCCGAACCTTGGGATGCCAAGGCGGTGATGTACGAGGCGCTGGTGACTTCCGCCATTGATTCGGCCCGCTTCGCCGAAAGCATGGGCATGGATGGCAAGCAAATCATCCTGTCCTGCAAGGTCAGCGGCGTCCAGGACCTGATCTCGGTCTACCGCGAATTGGCCAAACGTTGCGATTACGCGCTTCATCTGGGTCTGACCGAAGCAGGCATGGCGACCAAGGGCACGGTTGCTTCCGCTGCAGCGCTGTCTATCCTGTTGCAGGAAGGCATTGGCGACACCATTCGTGTCTCGCTGACTCCGCAGCCAGGCGAGGCTCGCACGCAGGAGGTGGTGATCGCCTCCGAGATCCTTCAGGCTCTGGGCCTGCGCACTTTTGTGCCCAGCGTCACAGCGTGTCCGGGGTGTGGGCGTACCACCAGCACCACCTTTCAGGAGCTGGCCAAGCAGATCGACGACTTCCTGCGCGCCCAGATGCCGGTCTGGCGCAAGCGTTATCCAGGCGTCGAGACGCTCAAGGTGGCCGTGATGGGCTGCATTGTCAACGGGCCCGGCGAAAGCAAGCATGCTGATATCGGCATCAGCCTGCCGGGTACCGGCGAAGCGCCTGCCGCGCCTGTTTTCATCGACGGCAAGAAGCGCATGACCTTGCGCGGCGATGCGATTGCCCGGGATTTCCAGCAAGTGGTCGAAACCTATATTGAAAACCGTTTCGGAGCCCAAGCGGTGGCCGAAACGGCCTGAGCTGATTTCATGACTGAGAAAAAGATGGCCGCCAAGGCCGAGAAGCTGACTGCCGTCAAAGGCATGAACGACATCCTCCCGCCAGATTCGGCCCGTTGGGAATGGCTGGAGCAGCAGGTGCGCGCGCTGATGGCGCGTTTCGCCTACAACAACATCCGCACGCCGATCGTTGAGCCCACGCCGTTGTTCATTCGCGGCCTGGGCGAGGTGACGGATATCGTTGAAAAGGAGATGTACTCCTTTGAAGATCGCCTCAATGGCGAGCATCTGACGTTAAGGCCCGAATGCACCGCTGGCGTGGTGCGTGCGGTGGTCGAACATTCCATGCTGTACGACGGCGGCAAGCGCCTGTACTACATGGGGCCGATGTTCCGCCATGAACGACCGCAGCGGGGGCGCTACCGCCAGTTCCACCAGATCGGTGCCGAGGCGCTGGGCTTCGCCGGCGCCGAGATCGACACGGAGCTGATCCTGCTGGCCGATGCGCTGTGGAAAATTCTGGGCCTCAATGACGTGCGTTTGGAACTCAACAGCCTGGGCCAGCCGGATGAGCGCAAGCAACATCGGGCCGCGTTGATCGCCTATTTTGAGCAGCATGCGGACCAACTCGACGAAGAAGCTCGGCGGCGTTTGCACCTGAATCCGCTGCGCATTCTGGACACCAAGAACCCGGCCATGCAGGCGCTGGTGGAGTCGGCCCCCAAGCTGATCGATTTCCTGGGTGAGGCTTCGCTGGCACATTTCAACCAGGTTCGCGCCATGCTGGATGCCAATGGCGTGGCTTACAGCATCAACCCGCGCCTGGTGCGTGGCATGGACTATTACAACCTGACCGTGTTCGAGTTCATTACCACGCGGCTCGGTTCGCAGGGCACGATCTGCGGTGGCGGGCGTTATGACTACCTGATTGAGCAGATTGGCGGCAAGCCGGCACCGGCTGTTGGCTGGGCGCTCGGTGTGGAACGCGTACTCGAGTTGCTGAAAGAGCAGGGCATGGCGAATCCTGCGCCCGAACTGGATGCCTATGCCATCGTCCCCGAAGCCGGGAGTTTGCCGGAGGTCATGAGATGCCTGCAGGCCCTGCGTGCTGCGGGTGTGCGTGTGCAGATGCATGCCGGCACGGGGGAGGGCATGGGCAGCATGAAATCGCAGTTCAAACGTGCCGATGCCAGCGGTGCCTATTACGCCCTGATTTTCGGCGCCGACGAGTTGGCGCAGAACATGGTGACCATCAAGGCCTTGCGCGACGGCAGTGGTGCGCAGACGGCGTTTTCGCTGGCGCACGTGGCCGACTGGGCGTCCCACCTACAATCGCGGTCTTAAACCAATACACCTCATGGCACATCTCGATCTCGAAGAACAAGAGCAGCTTGACCAGATCAAGCATTTTTGGCGTCAGTACGGCAATGCCATCACATGGGCGCTCATCGTGGTGCTGTCGGCCTTTGCCGGCTGGAACCTGTACCAGTATTGGCAGCGCAATCAGGCGACACAGGCCGCCGCCATGTACGACGAGGTGGAGCGTGTTGCCATGATGGGTGATGTCGCCAAGCTCGATCGCGCGCTGGCTGACATGAAAGACAAATTTGCCTCGACGACCTACGCGCAGCAGGCCGGCCTGCTGGCAGCCAGGGTCTATGTGGAAACCGGCAAACTCGATGCCGCCAAGGCGGCCCTGCTCTGGGTGGCTGAGAAATCCTCGGATGAAGGCTATCAGGCGATTGCCCGTCTGCGTCTTGCCGGTGTGCTGCTGGAGTCCAAGGCCCATGACGAGGCTCTCAGGCAGCTGTCCGCCCCTTTCCCGGCCGAGTTTGCCGCCTTGGCCGCCGACCGGCGTGGTGACATCTACCAGGCGCAGGGCAAGAAGGCCGAGGCTGTGGCTGAGTACCTCAAGGCCTACAAGGGCCTGGATGCCGGTAGCGAGTACCGTCGTCTGGTCGACGTCAAGCTGGCTGCGCTGGGCACCAGCGTTCAGGCTGAACGTGCGGCGGGAGACAGCAAGTGAAACGGACGTTTTATGGGCTGTCTGGCCTGATGCGGGGAGCGCTGGCCCTGACCCTGGCGGCTTTGTTGGCAGCGTGCTCCAGCGGTCCTCAAAAGCCGAAGCCGGCCGACCTGTCGCCCAGTCCCAATCTGATCGGGGTGACGCAGGCTTGGACCACCAGGCTTGGCGAGGTGGCGTTCCCACTGAATGTCCGCGTCGTGGGACAAAGCGTGGCCGTTGCTGCGTCGGATGGCACGGTTGCGGTGCTGGATGCGCGTAGCGGCGGTGATCTCTGGCGTACCGCGCTGAACGCGCCCTTGAGCGCCGGGGTTGGCTACGACGGTCAGCGGGCGGCGGTCATTAGCCGCGGCAACGAAGTCGTGACATTGGAGGCCGGCCGTGAGGTCTGGCGCCAGCGGCTCAATGCCGTCAGCTTGACTGCTCCGCTGGTGGCGGGCGGGCGTGTCTTTGTGCTTGGTGCGGATCGCACGGTCAGTGCCTTCGATGGATCATCGGGCCGTCGTCTGTGGCAACAGCAGCGCTCGGGGGATGCCTTGGTGCTGCGCCAGGCCGGTGTCATGCTGGCCGTGGGCGACACGCTGGTGGTCGGTTTGTCGGGCCGATTGGTGGGCTTGAACCCGCTCAATGGCAGCGTACGCTGGGAAGCGGCCATTGCCTCGCCGCGCGGTGTGAACGATATCGAGCGACTGGTGGATCTGGTCGCTGGCGTTAGCCGCGAAGGCGATGTCCTCTGCGCCCGTGCTTTCCAGGCTGCCGTGGGCTGTGTTGATGCCGCTCGCGGCGCCGTGCTGTGGACCAAGCCGGCTGTCGGTGCCACCGGCGTGCAAGGCGACCGTGAGTTTGTCTTCGGCGCCGAGGCGGATGGTACCGTCGTGGCTTGGCGTCGTGCCGACGGTGAGCGCGCCTGGACCCAAGAGCTACTGCGCTATCGCAGCCTGAGTGACCCTTTGGTTGCGGGCCGTTCCGTGGTGGTGGGCGATGGCAATGGCCTGCTGCATTTCCTTTCGCGCGAAGATGGAACGCACGTTGCCCGAGTAAACACGGATGGCTCGGCAGTTGTTGCTGCCCCGGTGCTGGCTGGCAATACGCTGGTGGTGGTGACGCGCAATGGCGGTGTCTTCGGCTTCCGGCCTGAATAAGACTGGGCATTTCTGCATGAAACCGGTTCTGGCCCTCGTTGGCCGCCCTAACGTCGGCAAGTCGACGCTGTTCAACCGGCTGACCAAGTCGCGTGACGCGATCGTGGCCGATTTCGCCGGCCTGACGCGCGACCGCCATTACGGCAACGGCAAACTCGGCAAGCACGAGTTCATCGTCATCGACACCGGCGGCTTCGAGCCGGATGCCGGCAGCGGTATCTACAAGGAAATGGCCAAACAGACCCGCCAGGCGGTGGCCGAGGCCGACGTGGTCATTTTTGTGGTCGATGCCCGCCAGGGCTTGTCGGCGCAGGATCACGACATCGCCAATTACCTGCGCCGTCTGGGCAAGCCCTGCGTGCTGGTGGCCAACAAGGCCGAAGGCATGAAGGAAGGCGTCCAGCTCGCAGAATTTTTCGAGCTAGGACTGGGGGAGGTGTATCCCGTCTCCGCAGCCCATGGCCAGGGAATCCGTTCGCTGGTGGAGCTGGCACTGGTGCCGCTGAATTTGCCGGACCCGGACGAGGCCGAAGAGGAGCGTGATCAGGGTCTGATCAAGCTGGCCGTGGCTGGCCGGCCCAATGTCGGCAAGTCCACCCTGATCAATACCTGGCTTGGCGAAGAGCGTTTGGTGGCTTTCGACATGCCAGGTACCACGCGCGATGCCATCAGTGTGCCCTTCGAACGCAATGGTCAGCGCTTCGAGCTGATCGATACCGCTGGCCTGCGCCGCAAGGGGCAAGTGTTCGAGGCGATCGAGAAGTTTTCCGTGGTCAAGACGCTGCAGGCCATCGAATCGGCCAATGTGGTGTTGCTGCTGCTGGATGCGACGCAAGGCGTGACCGATCAGGATGCCCACATTGCCGGCTACATCCTGGAAAGCGGCCGTGCGGTGGTGCTGGCGGTCAACAAGTGGGATGCGGTGGATGAGTACCAGCGCGAGCTGTTGCAGCGCTCCATCGAGACCCGACTGTCCTTTCTCAAATTTGCCGATCTTCATCACATTTCCGCCAAGAAGCGGCAGGGACTGGGGCCGGTGTGGACCTCCATCATTCAGGCGCACAAGTCGGCCAACTGCAAGATGCCCACGCCGGTGCTGACGCGCCTGTTGCAGGAAGCGGTGCAGTTTCAGACGCCCAAAAAGACGGGCATCTACAGGCCGAAATTGCGCTATGCCCACCAGGGCGGGATGAACCCGCCGCTGGTCGTGATTCACGGCAACTCGCTGGAACACGTGACTGACGCCTACAAGCGTTTTCTGGAAGGGCGCATCCGCAAGGAGTTCAATCTGGTCGGGACGCCGTTGCGCATCGAGATGAAAACCTCGCACAATCCCTACGCCGAGAAAGAAAACGGTTAGTTTTCGCCCCTCCGTGAGGTTTTGCCTCCTCAGGCCCCCACGAAACAGTCCGCTGTGGTAAGGTGGCAACTTCTATAAAACTTTTGAACACGGAGAATATCGTGAGCAACAACAAAGGTCAGCTTTTGCAAGACCCCTTCCTGAACGCGCTGCGCCGCGAGCATGTGCCGGTTTCCATCTACCTCGTCAACGGTATCAAGCTGCAAGGCCAGATCGAGTCGTTTGACCAGTATGTCGTGCTGCTGCGCAACACGGTCACGCAGATGGTCTACAAACATGCGATCTCGACCATCGTGCCGGGACGTGCCGTGAATTTCTCGACCGGCGAGGTCGAGCAGCCCGGCGCAGCCTGATGCCACTTGGGGCGCTGACGCCTGAATGACGGTTACTTTGGGGCCTGCAAGCAGGCTGCGTTCCCTTTGACTGACTTGCCCGACAAGACCCCCGCCCCGACCATTCTGGTGGGGGTGGACTTTGGTCTGCCCCATTTTGACGCCGAACTCGAAGAACTGGGCCTGCTGGCTGAAACTGCAGGTCTGAAACCGGTTGCGCGCCTGACCTGCAAGCGCCGGGCGCCCGATGCCGCCCTGTTCGTGGGTAGCGGCAAGGCCGACGAGATCAAGCTGCTGGCGCAGCAACTCGGCGCCACCGAGGTGCTGTTCGACCAGAGCCTGAGTCCGGCTCAGCAGCGCAATCTGGAGCGCCATCTGGAGCTGCCGGTCAACGACCGCACCTTGCTTATTCTGGAAATCTTCGCCCAGCGTGCGCGCAGCCATGAAGGCAAGCTGCAGGTTGAGTTGGCGCGACTGCAATACCTCAGCACCCGGCTGGTGCGGCGCTGGTCTCACCTGGAGCGGCAGACCGGCGGTGCCGGTGTGCGCGGTGGCCCGGGCGAGAAGCAGATCGAGCTGGACCGCCGCATGATCAACGAGTCCATCAAGCGCACCAAGGAGCGGCTGGTCAAGGTCAAGCGTCAGCGCCAGACCCAGCGCCGCCAGCGCGAGCGGCGTGATGCCTTCAACATCTCTCTGGTCGGATACACCAACGCCGGCAAATCCACGCTGTTCAACGCGCTGGTCAAGGCCCGTGCCTATGCGGCCGACCAGCTGTTCGCCACGCTGGACACCACCACGCGCCAGCTGTACCTGGGCGAGGCTGGGCGTTCGGTTTCGCTGTCCGACACGGTGGGTTTCATCCGCGACCTGCCGCACGGTCTGATCGACGCCTTCCAGGCCACGCTGCAGGAGGCGGTCGATGCCGACCTGCTGCTGCATGTGGTCGACGCGTCCAATCCGAATTACCCTGAGCAGATTGCGGAAGTCCAGCGGGTGCTGGCCGAGATCGGCGCAGCCGATATTCCGCAAGTGCTGGTGTTCAACAAGCTGGATGCGCTCGACGAGGCGCGTCGACCGCTCCAGTTGGAAGATACGTACGACCTCGACGGTGTGGCAACGCCGCGCGTTTTTGCCAGTGCGCGCAAGGGCGAGGGTCTGCCGGCCCTGCGTCAGTTGCTGGCGCGGCGGGCCAGCGAGTCAGGGCGGGAATCTCCCGAAAGAGTGGAGGCACTTTCAGCCGAAAATCATCCAACCGCTTCCTGATTGGGCACAATCCGGCCAGAGAGCTACAAGAGACGAAATAATGAAACTCCAATCACGAGCCTTTCGCTGGTCTGAATGGTCGGGCCGCATCCGGGGTATGTTCAACCTGAACGACCCCCGCTGGGGCCGCGGCGATGACAAGCCGTCCGACAGCAACAAACCAGAGCCGTCCCGGCCTGAATCCGACCCGCCGCCGTCAAATGGCCCGGGACGGGGCCAGAACCAAGGGCCCAACCAGGGGCCGCCGGATCTGGACGAGCTGTGGCGCGATTTCAACCGCAAGCTGGGTGGCCTGTTCGGTGGTGGTTCAAACCGCGGTGGCCGCTCCGGCGGCACGGGGGGTGGAAATGGCGGCGGTTTCAAGCCTGACATGAAAAGTGCGGGTCTGGGTGTCGGTCTGATTGCCGCTATCGTCGTGCTGATCTGGCTTGGCACCGGCTTTTTCATCGTGCAGGAAGGCCAGCAGGCCGTCATCACCCAGTTTGGCAAGTACAAATCCACGGTGGGTGCCGGCTTCAACTGGCGGCTGCCGTACCCGATCCAGCGCCATGAACTGGTGTTCGTGACCCAGATCCGGTCCGTCGATGTGGGGCGCGACACGGTGATCAAGGCCACCGGGCTGCGTGAGTCGGCCATGCTGACCGAGGACGAGAACATCGTCGAGATCAAGTTCGCCGTGCAATACCGGCTGAACGATGCACGTGCCTTCCTGTTCGAGAGCAAGAGCCCGAGCGAGGCTGTGGTGCAGGCGGCTGAGACCGCCGTGCGCGAGGTGGTCGGCAAGATGCGCATGGATTCGGCGCTGTCCGAGGAGCGCGACCAGATCGCACCGCGCGTGCGCACGCTGATGCAGACCATTCTCGATCGCTACAAGGTGGGTATCGAGGTGGTGGGTATCAACCTGCAGCAGGGCGGCGTACGCCCACCCGAGCAGGTCCAGGCCGCATTCGACGATGTGCTCAAGGCCGGCCAGGAGCGTGAGCGTGCCAAGAACGAAGCCGAGGCCTATGCCAATGACGTCGTGCCGCGTGCCCTGGGTACTGCTTCGCGTCTGAAAGAAGAGGCCGAGGCCTACAAGGCGCGTATCGTGGCGCAGGCACAGGGTGATGCGCAACGCTTCCGTGCCATCCTGTCCGAGTACCAGAAGGCGCCGCAGGTCACGCGCGACCGGCTCTACCTGGAAACCATGCAACAAATCTACGGCAGTGTGACCAAGGTGCTGGTCGAGTCGCGCCAGGGCTCGAACCTGCTGTACCTGCCGCTGGACAAGATCATGCAGATCAGTGCTGGCGAAGCTGCCGCACAGCCCGCTGTCGGTGCGCCGGCAGTCGCCACTGTCCCGCCGGCACCTGCCACCTCGCCGCTCGATGTCCGCGCCCGTGACGGCGCCCGTTCGCGCGACCGTGAAACCCGATAGGAGACCAGAATGAACCGGGTTGGATTTGTCTTTTCTTCGCTGCTGGTGCTGTTGGCACTGGCGAGTTCCATGCTGTTCGTGGTCGACCAGCGGCAGTTCGGAGTGGTGTATGCCTTGGGGCAGATCAAGGAGGTCATCACCGAGCCGGGTCTGAACATCAAGCTGCCGCCGCCGTTCCAGAACGTGAGCTACATTGATAAGCGCTTGTTGACGCTGGACAGCACCGACACCGAGCCCATGCTGACGGCCGAGAAGCAGCGGGTCGTGATCGACTGGTATGTGCGCTGGCGCATCACCGATCCGACCGAGTACATCCGCAATGTCGGCCTGAACGAGGCAGCCGGCGCGAGCCAGCTCAACCGCGTGGTACGCAACGCCTTCCAGGAAGAGATCAACAAGCGCACCGTCAAGGAACTGCTTTCGCTCAAGCGCGAAGCCCTGACCGCTGACGTCAAGGCGGAAGTGCTGGACAAGGTCCGTGGTGCCAAGCCCTGGGGGGTGGACGTGGTGGACGTCCGTATCACGCGGGCCGACTATGTCGATGCGATCACCGAGTCGGTGTACCGCCGCATGGAGGCCGAGCGCAAGCGGGTGGCCAACGAGTTGCGCTCCACTGGCGGTGCCGAGGGCGAGAAGATCCGCGCCGACGCCGACCGTCAGCGCGAGGTGACGATTGCCAATGCCTACCGTGATGCGCAGAAGGTCAAGGGCGAGGGCGATGCCGAAGCGACGCGCATCTATGCCGAGGCTTTTGGCCGGGACCCTTCGTTTGCCCAGTTCTATCGCAGCCTGGAGGCCTACAAGGCCAGCTTTGCCAAGAAGAGCGATGTCATGGTACTGGACCCGTCATCCTCGGAATTCTTCAAGGTGTTCCGTGGGCAGGGCGCACCGGCCGGCGCGAAAAAATAAAGCGTGGACAGCGGCTCCTTCTGGCTGGCCATGGCCCTGGTCCTGGTGATCGAGGGCCTGTTTCCTTTTCTGTCGCCCGGCGGCTGGCGCCGCATGTTTGCGCAAATCCTGCAGTTGAGTGATGGCCAGATCCGGTTTTTCGGCCTGTGTAGCATTCTGGCCGGCCTGTTGTGGCTGGGGTGGCAGGGGCTCTGAACCCTCCCTGAAACCAGCCTGATTTAGTCCGGGCGCCAAGCCCGGTAAAATCACGTTTTTAACAGCACCCCCAAATTCCATGTCTGCCTGGGTCCTGCCGGATCACATTGCCGATGTCCTGCCTTCCGAGGCACGCCACATCGAAGAACTTCGTCGCGATTTGCTGGACATGGCGCGCTGCTATGGCTACGAGCTGGTCATGCCGCCGCTGCTTGAGCACCTGGAGTCCCTGCTGACGGGCACTGGCCAGGCGCTCAATCTGCAGACCTTCAAGCTGGTCGATCAACTCTCCGGCCGCTCCATGGGCCTGCGTGCCGACACCACGCCGCAGGTGGCCCGCATCGATGCCCATCTGCTGAACCGCCGCGGCGTCGCCCGCCTGTGCTACTGCGGTCCGGTGCTGCACACGCGTCCGGCCAGCCCGCACGCCACACGCGAGCCGCTGCAGTTTGGCGCCGAAATCTACGGCCATGCTGGCCTCGAGGCCGACCTGGAGGCCCTGCAGCTCGCGCTCGATTGCCTCAAGGCGGCCAACTTGCCTGCTTTCACGGTGGACATGGCCGATGTGCGCATCGTCAGTGCCTTGCTGGCTGACGTGAATGTCGACGCCGAGTCCCTGGCCCAACTGCATGCGGCCTTGGCATCCAAGGATGTGACGGCGCTGACCCAACTCACCAAGGACTTCCCTCCGGCTTCGCGCCAGGGCCTGCTGGCGCTGCTGCAGCTCTATGGCGATGTCTCTGTGCTGGACAGGGCTGAAAAAGTGCTCCCGCCCTTGCCGGTTGTGCGCGAGGCGCTATTAAATTTGAAGTGGCTGGCGGGTCATCTCCAGGATACCCGGCTCAGTTTTGATCTGGCCGATCTGCGCGGTTATGCCTATTACAGCGGGGTGCGCTTTGCCGTCTATGCCGAAGGCGCCAGCGACGCACTGCTGCGCGGTGGCCGTTACGACGAAGTCGGTGCGGTGTTTGGCCGCAAGCGCCCGGCCGTGGGCTTCAGCCTGGATCTCAAGACCCTGGTCGGCACCGTGGGAGCGCGCGCGCTGCGTGCTGCGATCCGTGCGCCCTGGGGCGAATCGCCGGCGTTGCGTCAGGCGATTGCGCGTCTGCGCGGGCAGGGCGAGACCGTGGTCTGCGTGTTGCCGGGTCATGAAAGCGAAATCGATGAATTCCAGTGCGACCGCGAGTTGATCGAAGTCGCCGGGCAATGGGTGCTGAGCGCCACTTGAGCAATTCGATCCATTGGGTTCCGACCGGACTGGGGAACCAACAAGCGGGTCTGCACTGAAACCTTGTATTGAGAAACTGAAATGAATGCAACCAAAGGACGTAACGTCGTTGTCGTGGGTACCCAGTGGGGTGACGAAGGCAAGGGCAAGCTGGTGGACTGGCTGACTGAGAGCGCGCAAGGCGTGGTGCGTTTTCAAGGGGGTCACAATGCCGGCCACACACTCGTGATCAACGGTGTCAAGACCGCTCTGCACCTGATTCCCAGCGGCATCATGCGCCCGGGCGTGAAGTGCTACATCGGCAACGGCGTGGTGCTGTCGGCCGGCAAGCTGTTCGAAGAGATCGAAGGGCTGGAAAAGGCTGGTGTCGAAGTGCGCTCGCGTCTGCGCATCTCGGAGGCCTGCCCGCTGATCCTGCCATTCCACGCGGCGCTCGACGTGGCGCGCGAGGCGGCACGCGAGGAGGGCGGTACCGAGAAGATCGGCACCACTGGCCGTGGCATCGGCCCGGCCTACGAAGACAAGATTGCCCGTCGCGCGCTGCGCGTGCAGGACCTCAAGTACCCCGAGCGCTTTGCCGCCAGGCTCAAGGAACTGCTGGCGCTGCACAACCATGTGCTGACCACTTTCCTGGGCTCGAAGAGCTTTGCCTTCCCCGATGCGCTCAAACCCTACATCCAGGACGGCCAGGTGCAGTTCGATGCGGTCTATGCCGAGGCCATGCGCCACGCCGAACTGCTCAAGCCGATGATGGCCGATGTCTCGCGTGAACTCAATGAAGCGAATCGCAACGGCGCCAACCTGCTGTTCGAAGGTGCCCAAGGCACGCTGCTGGACGTCGATCACGGTACCTACCCCTATGTGACTTCCAGCAACTGTGTGGCTGGCAATGCCGCGGCCGGCTCTGGCGTCGGCCCGGGCATGCTGCACTACATCCTGGGCATCACCAAGGCCTACTGCACGCGCGTCGGCGGTGGCCCGTTCCCGACCGAACTCGACTGGGAAACCCCGGGCACGCCGGGTTACCACATGAGCACCGTGGGCGCCGAAAAGGGCGTGACCACCGGCCGTTCGCGCCGTTGCGGTTGGTTTGACGCCGCGCTGCTCAAGCGTTCGGCCCAGGTCAACGGCCTGACCGGCCTGTGCCTGACCAAGCTCGACGTGCTCGACGGTCTCAAGGAATTGCTGCTGTGCACCGGCTACGAGCTCGATGGTGAGGTGACGGACATACTGCCCATGGGCGCTGACGAGATTGCACGCTGCAAGCCGATCTACGAGACCATGCCCGGCTGGAGCGAGAGCACGGTGGGGGTGACGCAGTACGACAAGCTGCCGGTCAATGCGCGCCTGTATCTGCAGCGCATCGAACACGTCACCGGCGTCCCGATCCACATCATCTCGACCAGTCCGGACCGTGACCACACCATCATGATGCGGCATCCCTACATCGCCGATTAAGCGGTATTTGAACAAAAATGGCCGTTTCCCCTTGCGGACAGGGCGTGAGCAGCTATTAATTGAGGAGCAGTCGGATGTTGACGGAAGACGGCAAGCATTTGTATGTGAGTTACGACGAGTACCACAACCTGATCGAGAAGCTGGCTATCAAGATTCACCAGTCAGGCTGGGCGTTCGACACCATTCTGTGTCTGGCGCGTGGGGGTATGCGCCCGGGCGACATCCTGTCGCGCATTTTCGAAAAACCATTGGCGATCGTCTCCACCAGTTCCTACCGCGCCGATGCCGGCACGACCCAGGGCAACCTGGACATTGCCAAGTACATCACCACGCCGCAGGGCGAGATCGCCGGGCGCGTGCTGCTGGTGGATGACCTGGCCGACTCGGGCCACACGCTGGATGCCGTCATGGCCATGTTGCGCAAGAACTACCCTGCCATCACCGAGCTGCGCAGTGCGGTGATCTGGACCAAGGCCCAGTCCAGCTTCAAGGCCGATTACTCGGTCGAATTTCTGGTCACCAACCCCTGGATTCACCAGCCCTTCGAGAGCTACGACCGCATGCGGCCGGCGCAGCTGCTGAATAAGTGGAAGATATAAGGCACCCCCAGGCTGCGCTCCCTGCGTTCGCTGCGCCACCCCCCTGAGAGGAGCGCACCCAGCGGCCCGGCGAAGCCGGTTCCGCGGGTGCCTACGGTTGAGGCTCCTTTTGCTTGGTTGTTCGCGTTAAGCTCAGCGTTGTCTGCAATCAAGGCCATGACATGAGCGACAAGAGCACCGAGCTGATCCACCATCCCTACACGCCGCCGGAAGGTTTTGCCGCGCCGCAGCCGGGCGTGTTCAAGGCCTCGACAGTGATCTTTCCCAGCGTGGCGGCCATGCGCAGCCGCGAGTGGAAAGACAAGACCGGCTACACCTACGGCCTGCACGGCACGCCCACCACCTACCTGCTGGAGGAACGCCTGTGCACGCTCGAAGGCGGTGCACAGTGTGTGCTGGTGCCCAGTGGCCTGGCCGCCATTGCCAGCGTCGGCCTGGCCCTGTTGCAGAGCGGGGACGAGGTGCTGATCCCCGACAACGCCTACGGTCCCAACAAGGCCTTGGCCGAAGGCGAACTCAAGGCCTGGGGTATCACGCATCAGTTCTATGACCCGATGGATCCGCAGGACCTGGCACGTCGCATCAGTGGCAAGACGAAACTGGTCTGGCTGGAGGCGGCCGGTTCGGTAACGCTGGAGTTTCCCAACCTGCGCGAACAGGTGCGCATCTGCCGGAATGCGAATGGTGGGGCCGGCGTGCTGACGGCGCTGGACAACACCTGGGGCGCCGGCCTGGCCTTCAATCCGTTCGATCTGGGTGATGGCCTGGGCGTGGACATTTCGGCGCACGCGCTGACCAAATACCCCAGTGGCGGTGGCGACGTGCTCATGGGCAGCGTCGTCACGCGCGACGAGGCCTTGCACATCCGTCTCAAGCTTACCCACATGCGACTGGGGCTGGGCGTCGGGGCCAACGACGTGGAAGCGGTGCTGCGCTCGCTGCCCAGTCTGGCGCTGCGCTACCGGGCGCACGATTTGACGGCACGTCGCCTGGCCCGGTGGTGCCAGACGCGGCCTGAATTCGCCCAGGTGCTGCACCCGGCGTTGCCCGGCTCGCCGGGGCATGAGCACTGGCAGGCGCTGTGTGGCAGCGAAGAAGGCAGGGCAGCCGGCCTGTTCAGCGTGCTGTTCGACGCCAGATACAGTCAGGCGCAGGTCGACGCCTTTTGCGATGCGCTGCGCCTGTTCAAGCTCGGTTACAGCTGGGGCGGTCCCATGAGCCTGGTCGTCCCGTATGAGTTGGCAGGCATGCGTCAGGTCTGGCCGGCGCATCTGGCGCGCGGCCATCTGGTGCGCTTTTCAGCGGGCCTTGAAGCGGCAGATGAGTTGCAGGCCGACCTGGCTCACGCCCTGGCCGCGGCCCTGGGCTGATCGGCGGATAGCCCTACTCAGGTTGGTGTTTTCCTGAGTAGCCAGTGGCGCTGACCCTCGGTAGTCTTGGAGTCCATGACTGAGATCAATTCTGCATCCGATTCCGATACCGCCGGCCTGCCGCTGAATCCCACACCTTATGTGCCGCCCCCCAGCGAAGGGCCCAGGCGCGAGATCGTGGCACTCAGTTTTGCCGATCCATTTCGCTGGCTGGCACATGGTCTGCGCGACCTGCGCGCCGAAATGGGCATCGGGCTCTTCTACGGCATGTGTTTCTGGGCCATGGCCATCGTCCTGGGCCTGGTGTTTCGCCACCTGCCCGAGTACACCATGTCGATCGCCTCGGGCTGCCTGCTGATCGGGCCCTTTCTGGCGATGGGGCTGTACGAGGTCAGCCGCCGGCGTGAGCAGGGCCTGCCGCCCGATCTGGCCACGTCGCTGACCTGTTGGGATACGCACATCGGCAGCATGGGGCTGCTGGTACTGGTGCTCATCATTCTCGAGTTGCTCTGGGGCCGCGCCTCGCTGGTGGTGTTTGCCGTGTTCTTCAACACCGGCATGCCCTCGACGGCCAGCGTGCTGCAGGCGGTGTTCAACCCCGAGAACTGGGAGTTCGTGCTGGTGTATCTGGTGGTGGGCGGTGTATTTGCCGGCCTGGTATTCGCCACCTCGGTGGTGTCCATCCCCATGATCCTCGACCGCGATACCGATGCCATTTCGGCCTCGATCACCAGCCTGCAGGTCTTCTTCAACAGCCTGCCGGTGCTGCTGCTGTGGGGGGCGCTGATCAGTACGCTGGTGTTGCTGGCGCTGATCCCATGGGGCCTGGGCTTGCTGTTCGTCGGGCCCTGGCTGGGCCATGCAACATGGCATGCCTACCGCGGTGCAGTCCGGTGGGAGGGCTAGGGTTGTGCCGGGTTATCGGTCGGCGCTTTGAACGGCCGGATCGGGGCGCCACACCGGCATGGAAGCCCCTGCTTGCCTGCCTTGCGCTTTTGATGCATTCTGCAAAGGCTTGTTTTTTGGAAGAATGAAAATCATGACCGATCTGCTGTTTGATCAGTTTCTTCTGCCGTTTCTCATCCGCTTCTTTTTTGTCTTCGGCCTGATCGGCCTGGCTGTCGGTGCCGGACTGATGTTTGCGCCCCAGGGCATGCACCAGGTATTCGAATGGATGAATCGCTGGGTATCGTCGCGTCGCAGCCTGCGGTGGGCCAATGTGCCGCGGGATGTTGATGCGGAGATCTATCGCTTTAGCCGCCGGATCTGGGTGCTGCTCATGCTGCTGGTGATTTATTCGACGTTCGTGCTGATCATGCAGGTTCAGGCGGACCAATTCGTGGCTGCACTGGGTCTTCAAGATACCCGTTATTCATTGGTCGCCGAGATAGGCGTGAAAACGGTTCAATGGTTTCTGATTGCCGGCGAACTGCTCGTGCTGGCAGTGGGCATCATGCTGTTTTTCTTTCCGGCAACGCTGTTTGCACTCGAAAAACGCGCCAATCAATGGTGTTCCACGCATCACTGGACCCGGGAGGCGGATGTCATGCGCATGGGGTTCGACAGCTGGGCTCAAAGCCGCCCCCGCACCCTGGGAGGTCTGATTGCCGCTGGCGCGCTCTTTGTGGGTCTCAACTTTGGGGTGATGCTGTTCTTCCCGCATTGAGGCAGACGACATCGGCAGGCCAGAGCGGTCCGGCCTGAGTCAATCATGCCTTTTCTGAAGCGCAACCATCGTGGCGATGCGCGCTCATGGCGTGTCTGGCCCATAGAGAAAATCATGCTTGCCCAAGGGCACCCCCTTATGCCGGAGGATGGCATAGGCCGTGGTGAGGTGAAAGAAAAAGTTGGGCAGCGCCCAGTGCTTCAGGTAGTCCTCGCCGCACAGGGTCCGGCTCTGCCCGTGACCGGCGGGCATGCTGATGTCGCGTTCCTCGGCGCCATCCAGTGCTGCGGCCGGCACGGTGGCCAACCAGGCCAAAGTCTGGTCGATCCTGTCCTGCAGTTGTTCCAGCCGGGTCTCATCGTTCGGGTACTTGGGCGGCTCAAGGCCTTGCATGCGGTGGCCCCAGATCTTGACCACGTCGCAAGCCACCGTCACCTGCCGTGAAAACGGCAACATGTCAGGCGCCAGACGCGCCTGCATCAACACCTGCGGCGCGTAGCCGCGCGCCTGCGCGTCGTCGATGCCCTTTTGCACGATATGCCGCAAATGACCCAATGATCTCTGGAACACCGGCAGGCTGGCCGATGACAGGCTGATGCTCATGCTGCGGCAAGGGCTTGCTGCTGAGTCACCAGTTCATGGGCCAGCACCTTCATTGCCGGCGTCGAACGGTCCTGCGGGCTGATGGTCTGTGCCTGGGCGTACTGCTTGAAATTGCGCGCCATCGACTGCAGATACACCGGGTCATAATGGCTCAGCAGGAGGTCGCGCACCACGGGCTCAATCTGGCCGGCGCGGACCTGGGTTTTCCAGTCCTCAACGACTTGTTTGCCACGCAGTTGCGTCAGCGCGTCGAGTCGCTCGCAAAAAGCTTCGCTGTCGCGCACGAAGAAGTCGTAGTCTTCCAGCAGCAGCGCCACCCGCTGCTCATCGGGCAACAGCAGATTCAGGCAGGGCGCCGCGCGCATGGCCTCGATCAGGGCCGCCGGCACCGCCACATTGCCGACCTTCTTGCTTTCACTTTCCACGAACACCGGACGTGCCGGGTCGAGCCGGCGCAGTGCGTCCCAGATGCGGGTGTCGAAGTGCTTTTGTGAAGGTTGCGGCACGCCGGGAAGCGCCCCCAGCACCGAGCTGCGGTGGTTCGCCAGTGCTTCCAGGTCCAGTATCTGGGCGCCGGCGCTTTCCAATGCCTGCAGCAATCGCGTCTTGCCGGAACCGGTGGTGCCGCAGATGACGCGCCAGTCGAACTTCGGCGCCAGGCGCGGAATGTCTTCCAGCAGTGCGTTGCGGAAGGCCTTGTAGCCGCCTTCGAGCAAAGTGATGCGAAAGCCGATCTGGCTCAGCACCAGCGAGAGCGAACCGCTGCGCTTGCCGCCGCGCCAGCAGTAGGCCAGCGGTTTCCAGCCCTTGGGTTTGTCCAGCACCTCGCGCTCGATGTGGTTGGATATATTGCGCGCCGCCATGGCTGCGCCATGCTTGCTGGCTTCGAAGGCATTGACCTGCTTGTACATCGTGCCCACCAGCTTGCGCTCGTCGTTGTTGAGCGTGGGCCAGTTGACAGCGCCCGGCAGGTGGTCTTCGGCGTACTCGTCTTCGCTGCGGGCGTCGATGATGGTGTCGAATTCGCCGAGCCGGCGCAACGCCTCCTCGGCGGTGATGGTGGTCAAACTCATGAAATCAGTTTCTTCAGTTCCGGCCAGACGTTGTCCAGCAGGATGGGTTGCGCTTGCTCGTTCGGATGGATGCGGTCCGCCTGGAAGAGTCGGGTGGCGTCCGGCGCATCGCCCACTCGCTTGAGCAGGAAGGGCACCAGCGCAGCCTTGTGCGTGCGTGCCACGTTGCGGTACAGGGCTGCGAAACGGTTGGCGTAGTCCAGGCCGTAATTGGGAGGCATCTGCATGCCCAGCAGCAGCACCCGGGCGCCGCTTTTTTGCGCGGCCTGCGTCATCCAGGCCAGATTGTCCTCGGTATTGGCCAGGGCCAGTCCCCGCAGTGCGTCGTTGCCCCCGAGTTCAATGACCACGACGCTGGGGCGGTGCTGTGCCAGCAGGGCCGGAAGACGTGAACGCCCGCCGAAGGTGGTGTCGCCACTGATGCTGGCGTTGATGACCGTGACCGGCTTCTTCTCGCGTAGCAGCCGCTGCTCCAGCAGGGCCACCCAGCCACTGCCACGTTTCAGGCCATATTCGGCGCTGAGTGAGTCCCCCAGCACCAGCAGTGTGCGTGGGGCGGGTTCTGCGGCCTGGCAAAACCCTGCAGCCGCCGCCAGCAGGCCGATCGCGATAAAGTAACGTCGAAACAAAGAAAGCCTCATGTCTGAATCCATCATCTCCGTGGCGCATGTGTACAAGTCGGTCACCGACTCCACCGGCACGCTCGACATTTTGCGCGATATCGACTTCAGCGTACCCGCCAGGCAGTCTGTGGCCATTGTCGGCGCTTCGGGCTCGGGCAAGAGCACCTTGCTCTCCATCATCGCCGGGCTCGATACCCCCACCCGCGGCACGGTACGCCTGGCCGGGCAGGACCTGTTCGCGCTGGACGAGGACGCGCGCGCCGCACTGCGGGCGCACAAGGTCGGCTTCGTGTTTCAGAGCTTCCAGCTGCTGGGCCACCTGACGGCGCTGGAGAACGTCATGCTGCCATTGGAGCTGGCCGGTCGCAAGGATGCGCGCCAGGCCGCTACCGAGATGCTGGGCCGCGTCGGCCTGGCGCAGCGCCTGGGCCATTACCCCAAGGTCTTGAGCGGCGGCGAGCAACAGCGCGTGGCGCTGGCACGCGCCTTCGTGGTGCAGCCGGCGGTACTGCTGGCTGACGAACCCACCGGCAGCTTGGACTTTGCCACCGGCGAGAAGGTGATGGAACTGATGTTCGAACTCAACCGCGAGCAGGGCACGACATTGCTGCTGGTGACGCACGACGCCGGCATCGCGCGGCGCTGTGAGCGCCGCATCACCATCGAGGCCGGGCGCGTGGCGGCCGAAGTGGGCGGATGACAAGGGGGGGATAATCCATCCCCATGTCCTCGCCCAAAGTTTTGTTCGGCTTTCATGCCGTGGGCGTCCGTCTGAAGACGGCGCCGAAATCCATCATTGAAATCTATTACGAGCCGACTCGGCGCGATGCGCGCATGCGCCAGTTCCTCGAGAAAGTCCAGGAAGCCGGCGTCCGCCTGATCGAGGCTGACGGACTGCGCCTGGCCAAGCTGGCCGGCAGCCATGGCCACCAGGGGGTGGCGGCGCGGGTGGAGGCGATCCAGCAGGTGCATTCGCTGGACGACCTGCTCGATTCCTTGAGCGAGCCACCCTTGCTGCTGGTGCTCGACGGCGTGACCGACCCGCACAACCTGGGCGCCTGCCTGCGCGTGGCGGACGGCGCTGGTGCGCATGCCGTGATCGCGCCCAAGGACCACGCGGTGGGCGTCAACGCCACGGTGGCCAAGGTGGCCAGTGGCGCGGCCGAGACCGTGCCGTACTTCATGGTGACCAACCTGGCGCGTACCCTGAACGAGCTCAAGGAACGCAACATCTGGTGCATCGGTACCAGCGACGATGCGCCCAAGACCCTGTACCAGGTCGACCTGAAAGGCCCGACCGCACTGGTGCTGGGTGCCGAAGGGCAGGGCATGCGGCAGCTCACGCGCAAGACCTGCGATGAGTTGATCAGCATTCCGATGAAGGGCGGCGTGGAGAGCCTGAACGTGTCGGTGGCCAGCGGCGTGTGCCTGTACGAGGCGCTGCGCCAGCGCGGCTGAGTCCGACAGAGACAGCCGTACTTCAGGCCTGGACGCTCAGCAAGCGGCCGGTGGTTTCACCCTGAGTATTGAGCGTGGGGGCCGCGCGGCCGCGTGGCGGTGCCTGGTTCGCGATGCTGCTGGCCTCGTTTTGCGCCTGCGCCGCTGCCTGGCGTGCGGTTTCGGTCCGGGCTTCCAGCGACTGCACCTTGGCCTGTGCCTGTGCCGCCTCGCGCTGCGCCTGCTGCAGCCGGGTCTGGTACAGGCTCAACTGCACGCTCGACTGGCCGCTGGAGGTGGGGGCGAGGCCGAACACAGCAGACTCCGGTTTATGCGGTGGCGTTGACGATGCGGCCCGTGGTCTGGCCCTGGCTGTTCATCACCGGCTGCGCGTTGCGCCGGGCTTCCAGCTGTGCCCGCTCGGCCGCTTTCTGCTGCTCGGCCTGGTCTTCCTGAGCGCGGACATTCTCCCTCTGGCGAGCCTGGGGCGGCGGGACATTGATGGCCTGGGTGGCGGAAGCAACTGCCATGGGGAACTCCTGGAATGCCAGTGATGTTGTTTTTGACTCTAGGCCTGGGTCGAGAGCGTGTCAACGACCACTTTGTAACCGGATGCGATGGCATGATGGCCCAGATACCGCACCTGGCTGGACACGATGTTTCATCACGCCCCCTTCATCTCTGCCCCCGACCGTCGTCAGTGGCTCAAGCTGGCCGTGGCCTCGGCGACGGCCCTGTGGCTGCCACGTAGCGCCTGGAGCCAGCCGCGCTGGACGCGCGACCCGTTTGCGCTGGGCGTGGCCAGTGGCTCGCCGGCGCATGATTCGGTGGTGCTGTGGACGCGCCTGTTGCCGGCACCGCCCTTGCGCGTTCCGGTGACGCTGCGCTGGGAGGTGGCGCATGACGAGGGTTTCAGCCGTATCGCCCGCAGCGGCCAGGCGCAGGCACTGCCGGAACTGGCCCATGCTGTGCATGCCGAAGTGACGGGGCTGGCACCGGACCGCTGGTATTTTTACCGCTTCATGACCGGCGATGCGGTCAGCCCGACCGGCCGGACCCGCACTTTCCCGGCCCCGCATGCCAGTCCCGCCCGACTGCGGCTGGGTTATGCCTCCTGCCAACGCTGGGAACACGGCTATTACGCGGCCTGGCGCCACATGCGTGCCGAAAACCTGGACGCCGTGCTGTTCCTGGGCGACTATATCTACGAATACCCGGGTGCCGTCAACGCCGTGCGGCCGGTGACGGGAGGCTGGGCGCTGACGCTGGACGATTACCGCCAGCGTTATGCCCTCTACAAGAGCGACGCCGATCTGCAGGCCATGCATGCCGCCTGCCCCTGGCTGATGACCTGGGACGACCATGAGGTGCAGAACGATTACGCCGGTCTGCAGGAGGGCAATGGCGTGCTCGGCATGGGCATGGTGCCGGACTTCGCGGCCCGCCGTGCTGCGGCCTATCAGGCTTATTACGAGCACATGCCGCTGCGGGCTTCGGTGCTGACGCAAGCGTTGGCCGGGCTGGCGCAAGGGGCCGAGATGCGCATCTACCGCCAGGTGCCGTTTGGCCGGCTGGCCTCGCTCTATTTGCTGGATGGGCGCCAGTACCGCGACCGCCAGCCCTGCCTGAAGAACGGTAAACCGGGTGGCAGTCTGGTCGACCCGGCCGCCTGCCCGGCCTGGGGCGACCCACAGCGCAGCTACCTGGGCCATGCGCAGGAGCAGTGGCTCGACGCTGCGCTGGCGCGTTCTGGCCAACGGTGGAATGTGATCGGGCAGCAGACGCTGTTTGGCCAGCGTGATGCCCGTCCCGGACCGGGGCAAAGCCTGTGGAACGACGGCTGGGACGGTTATGCCGCGGCGCGTACCCGCCTGACCGATGCACTGCGCCGCAACCAGGTGATCAACCCGGTGCTGCTGGGTGGCGATGTGCACGAGAACTGGGTCGGGCACGTCAAGGCCGACTATGCCGTGGCGTCCAGTCCTGCGATCGGTGTGGAGTTCTGCGGCACCAGCATCAGCTCACGCGCCGGCGGGGCGGGCAAGGTGGCCGAGCGGCTGGCCGAGAACCCGCACTTCGTTTTTGCCGATGGACAGTACCGGGGCTATGGGGTGGCGGAGTTCACCCCGGGGCAACTCAGCACCACGCTGCGGGCGGTGGAGGATGTGACAAACCCGGATTCGGGGATCACGACCCTGGCACGTTTTGCCGTGGCGTCCGGACGTCCCGTGATCGAGCGCGCTTGAGCCGATGGGGTTTCAGAAGTGCTGCGCCAGCCACAGGCGCAGCCGCATGCCCGCTTCGGTGGTGTAGCCCACGGCCGCATGGCGGATGCGGCCTTCGGCATCGAGCACGATGAAGGCCGGCACGGCTTTCAGCCCGTAGCGCGCGGCCAGGTTGCCGTCGGCATCGACCGCCGTTTGCCAGGGCAGGCCGCGTGCATTCAGCTCGCGCGCCACGCGCGCCGCGCCGCCCGAGCGCATGGCGATGGTCAGCACCGGCCAGTCCTGCTGCACGGCGCTCACGCTGCCTTCTTCCATGCGGCAGATCGGGCACCACTCGGCCCAGACATGCAGGGCCACGGCCCGGCCCGGGTGCTGCGCGCGCCAGGTCTCGAGTGAAATCTCTGTCGGCGCGCCGGCCAGCGGCGCGCTGAAGGCCGGGGCCAGGCCAGACGGGATGTGGCGCGTCTGCCAGGCATTGGCGCCCCAGCCCACCACCAGAACCAGCAGCACCGTCCAGGCGTGGGCGCGCCAGTCGGTCAGCCAGCGCCAGACGCCATGGGCCGCGCGGTGCAGCAGAGGATGCACGGCGGGTGTCAGCGCAGGATTTCCAGCAGGCGGTCGAGGCCGCCGCTGTTGATGGCGACCATGGCCTGCTCGCGCACCTTGGGCTTGGCGTGGTAGGCCACGGACAGGCCGGCTTCGCCCATCATAGGCAGGTCGTTGGCGCCATCGCCCATGGCAATGGCCTGCTGCGGTCGGATGCCCATCTGTTCGCAGGTCTGCAGCAGCATGCGGCGCTTTTCGGCGCCGTCGCAGATGTCGCCCCAGGACTGGTCCACCATGCGGCCGGTCAGCATGCCGCAGTTGGGGCCGCTCTCGATTTCCAGCACGTTGGAGCGGGTGTAGTCGATGCCCAGCCGGTCGCGCACACGGTCGGTGAAGAAGGTGAAACCGCCGCTGACCAGCAGCACCTTCATGCCGGCGGCCTTGCAGGCGGCAATCAGCTCGGCTGCACCGGGGTTGAGCTGCAGGCGCTCGCGGTAGACCGCCTCCATGTCGGCCACCGTCACCCCCTTGAGCAAGGCCACGCGGCGGCGCAGGCTTTCCTTGAAGTCGTTGATCTCGCCGCGCATGGCGGCTTCGGTGATGGCGGCGACCTCGGTCTTGCGGCCAACGGCGTCGGCAATCTCGTCCACACACTCGATGTTGATCAGCGTGGAGTCCATGTCAAAGGCAATGAGCTTGTAGTCGCTCAGGCGTTGCGGGACGGTGAGGCCCTGGATGACGAGGCCGGGGGCGATTTCTTGGGCGGTCATGTTCATGTTTTGGTCTTACGCAGAAGCAGTTTCAGTGGTGGGTTGGCCGAGCGAGCGCAGCACGTCGCGCACCAGATGCGCACGTGATTTCGGGTCGGGCAGCTCGCGCTCGATGCGCAGTTTTTCGTTGCCGGCCAGCTTGATGTGGCGGTTTTTCTGGATCAGTTCGATCACCCGCATGCCGTCGACCGGCGCATCCTTGCGGAAGGTGATGGTGATCAGGTGCGGCGCGGCGTCGACCTTGACCACGCCGTAGGGCTTGGCAATCACCCGCAGGCGGTGCACGTCGATCAGCGTCTGCGTCTGGGCCGGCAGCTTGCCGAAACGGTCGACGATTTCCTCCATCAGGGCATCGATCTGCTCGGTGCTCTTGGCGGTGGCCAGCTTCTTGTAGAAACTCAGGCGCATGTGCACGTCGCCGCAGTAGTCGTCGGGTAGCAGCGCCGGGGCGTGCAGGTTGATGTCGGTGGTGGCGCTCATGGGCGCCAGCAGGTCCGGCTCCTTGCCATCTTTCAGGCTGCGCACGGCCTCGCTCAGCATCTCGTTGTAGAGCTGGAAGCCCACTTCCAGCATGTTGCCGCTCTGGTTTTCGCCCAGCACCTCGCCGGCGCCGCGGATTTCCAGGTCGTGCATGGCCAGATAAAAGCCGGAGCCGAGTTCCTCCATCTGCTGGATGGCGTCCAGGCGTTGCGCGGCCTGCTTGGTCAGGCCATCCTTGTCGGGCACCATCAGGTAAGCATAGGCCTGGTGGTGGCTGCGGCCGACCCGCCCGCGCAGCTGGTGCAGCTGCGCCAGGCCGAACTTGTCAGCCCGGCTCATGACGATGGTGTTGGCCGTCGGCACGTCGATGCCGGTCTCGATGATGGTCGAGCACAGCAGCAGGTTGTAGCGCTGGGCCACGAAGTCGCGCATCACGGCTTCCAGCTGGCGCTCGGGCATCTGGCCATGCGCCACGGCAATGCGCGCTTCCGGCAGCAGCTCTTCCAGCTTGGCGCGGCGATTCTCGATCGTCTCCACTTCGTTGTGCAGGAAGTAGACCTGGCCGCCGCGTTTCAATTCACGCAGCACGGCCTCGCGGATGACGCCGTTGCCTTCGGTCCGCACAAAGGTCTTGATCGCCAGGCGCCGCTGCGGTGCGGTGGCGATCACGCTCAGGTCGCGCAGGCCTTCCAGCGCCATGCCCAGCGTGCGCGGAATGGGGGTGGCGGTGAGCGTCAGCACATCCACCTCGGCGCGCAAGGCCTTCATGGCCTCCTTGTGGCGCACGCCGAAACGATGCTCCTCGTCAATGATGAGCAGGCCCAGGTTCTTGAAATGGGTGTCGGGACTCAGCAGCTTGTGGGTGCCGACCACGATGTCGATGGTGCCGTCGGCGATGCCTTTCATGGCCGCCGTGATTTCCTTGCCCGAGCGGAAGCGGCTCATCTCCGCGACCTTCACCGGCCATTTGCTGAAACGGTCCACCAGGGTCTGGTAGTGCTGTTCGGCCAAAAGCGTGGTCGGCGCCAGGAAGGCCACTTGCCGGCCGCCCGTGACGGCAATGAAGGCGGCGCGCAGCGCCACCTCGGTCTTGCCGAAGCCGACGTCGCCGCAGACCAGCCGGTCCATCGGGCGCGGCGAGATCATGTCCTGGATCACGGCATGGATGGCGGCGCGCTGGTCGGCGGTCTCCTCGAAACCGAAATCGTTGGCGAAGACCTCGTAGTCCTTGGCCGAGAAGCGGAACGGGTGGCCTTCGCGCGCGGCACGGCGGGCATAGATGTTGAGCAGCTCGGCCGCGGCATCGCGGATCTGCTCGGCGGCACGGCGCTTGGCCTTTTCCCACTGGCCCGAGCCGAGCCGGTGCAAGGGGGCTTCTTCCGCGCTGACGCCGGTGTAGCGGCTGATGAGCTGCAGCTGGCTGACCGGCACGTAGAGCACGGCCTTGTCGGCATATTCGAGGTGCAGGAACTCCTGCATTTCGGGTGTGCCGTCGTCCTGCAGCTGGCCGACGCTCATGTTGACCAGGCCGCGGTAGCGGCCGATGCCGTGCGCGGAGTGCACCACCGGGTCGCCGACGTTGAGCTCGCTCAGGTCCTTGATCAGCGCCTCGACGTCGCTGACCTGCTCCTGCTTCTTGCGCCGGCGCGTGGTGGGGCCGGCCGCAAACAGCTCGGTCTCGGTGATGAAGTCCAGACCTTCGTCCAGCCAGCCAAAGCCGCTGGTGAGCGCTGCGGTGGCGATGCCGATCTTCTCATCGCTGGCCTGGAACTCGGCCAGCGAATCGAAGGCCGGCGGCGTCAGGCTGCTGGCGCGCAGGAAGTCGAGCAGGCTTTCACGCCGGCCGTCGCTCTCGGCCAGCAACAGCACGCGGTGCTGGGTGTTGCGGACGTGGGCCTTGAGGCGGGCCAGCGGGTCTTCGGCGCCGCGCACCACGGTCAGTTCTTCCAGTTTCTGGAAGGTCGTGCTGAAAGCGCCGTCTTCGCCGTCGGGACGCTCGGCAGGACGAAGCGCCAGTTGGGCGTAAGCGTGGGTCTGGGCGTAGAACTGTTCGACGCTCAGAAAGAGTGTTTCGGGCGGCAGCGCGGGGCGTTCCGGGTCGCCTTGGGCGAGGCGAAAGCGGTCCTTGGTGTCCTGCCAGAAACGCTGGAAGGCGGGTTCCAGGTCGCCGTGCAGCACCACGGTGGCATCCGCCCCGAGGTAGTCGAACACGCTGGCGGTTTCCTCGAAGAACAGTGGCAGGTAGTACTCGATGCCGGCGGTGGCCACGCCGTTGCCGATGTCTTTGTAGATGCGGCTCTTGGTCGGGTCGCCTTCAAGCAGTTCGCGCCAGCGCTGGCGAAACAGCTTGCGGGCGGCATCGTCCATCGGGAACTCGCGCCCGGGCAGCAGGCGCACTTCGGGTACCGGGTACAGGCTGCGCTGGCTGTCGGGGTCGAAGGTGCGGATGGAGTCGACCTCGTTGTCGAACAGGTCGACCCGGTACGGCACGGCCGAGCCCATGGGGAAGAGGTCGATCAGGCCGCCGCGCACCGCGTATTCACCCGGGCTGACCACCTGCGTCACATGGCTGTAGCCGGCCAGGGTGAGCTGGGCCTTGAGCTGGGCTTCATCGAGTTTCTGCTTGACCTTGAACTCGAAGGTATAGGCCGCCAGGAAACTGGGCGGGGCCAGCCGGTACAGCGCCGTGGTGGCCGGAATGAGGACCACGTCGGCGGATTCATGGTCACGGCGCTTGCCGTGGTTGTAGAGGCGCCAGAGGGTGGCCAGGCGTTCGCTGATCAGGTCCTGGTGCGGTGAAAAGGTGTCGTAGGGCAGGGTTTCCCAGTCCGGGAACAGGGCGCAGCGCAGGTCCGGTGCGAAGAAGGTCATTTCCTCGATCAGGCGCTGGGCATCGGTGGCGTCGGCCGTGACGATGGCCATCAGCTTGCCGCCGGCTTTTTCCCGCTGGCCCAGCGTGGCCAGCAATAAGGCGTCAGCCGAGCCCACCGGGCGGGGCAGGGTGAAGCGTTTGCCGGTCTGAAGTTTGGGCAGGTCCATCAGGAGTAGAAATAGAAAACACCCCCCGGTGCGTTGAGCGGGGGGTGTCGAAACAGGGTCAGGCAGGAATTTTACTTGGGCCTTGCCGGGTGCCTCGGGTGTCCTTTTAACTTGCTCTGCCACTAAAGTGATAAAATTGATAAATCGCAATAAGGCGCTATAAACACATTGGCCCGCACTGAGAATGACTGAGCAGGATTTGATATGAGCCAAGATGACACCAACGATCGGGGTGATTTCCTTTCGGCTGGACGCATGCCTTCTCGGGCGACGGTTGTAAGGGTTTTTGTGCCCCCGCTGCTCATCTCGGCCATCAGTGTCGCGGCGGGCCAGTTGAACTACCTGCTGTTCCACACCCTGGCGGAGGTGTTTTCCATCGTCATCGCCTTCACGGCACTGGTGGTGGCGACGACGTCCCGCCGCTTCACGCACAACCATTTCACGGTCTATCTGGCCGTCGTCATCGGCTGGTGTGCTGCGCTGGACCTGATCCACGTGGTGTCCTACAGGGGGATGGATCTCCTGGAGGTGGACGAGGCCAATGTCGCCACCCAGTTCTGGATTGCCGCCCGTTTCATTCAGGCCGTGGGGCTGCTGAGCTCACCCCTGTTTTTGAGCCGCCGGGTGAGCATTGATTCCCTGCATCTTGGTTACGGCTTGGCGGCGCTGGGTGTCACCACCTGGATTTTCTCGGGCTATTTCCCGACCGCCTTCGTCCAGGGTCAAGGGCTGACGCCGTTCAAGATTTATGCCGAGTACGTGATCATCGCCATGCTGACCGCGACCGGCGTTCTGTACTGGCGGCAAAGGCGCCTGATGTCTCCCATTCTGTTCGGGAGCATGCTGGTGGCCTTGCTGGCCATGATCCTGTCCGAGTTCGCTTTCACGCGTTATGCCAATGTCTATGGCCTGTCGAACGAGATGGGGCATGTCGCCAAGATCTTCGCCTACTGGTTCGTTTACCTGGCACTGGTGCAGAGTACCTTGCGCGAGCCGTTCAGCATGCTGTCGCGCACGGCCAGCACCTACGATGCGGTGCCTGACCCGGCGGTCGTGGTCCATGCGGATGGCCTGATTCACCAGGCCAACCAGGCGGCCGCCGCTTATGCCGGCGTGAAGCCGGAAGAACTGATCGGGAAGTCCTCGCACGCCATCTTTCATGCCATCGGGGTGCCTGCCGGCGACTGTCCCGTGTGTACCCGTCTCGCGCGCGGGGAGTCAAGCTTCACGGTCGAAATCGAGCGCGGTGGTTCGGCGGGAACCGTGGAGTGCCGAGTGTCGCCGTTCCTCATGGAGGACCGCGAGCGCAGCTTTGTGCAGGTGGTGCGCGACATCACGGATAAAAAGCAGCTGCAGGCCGAGCGCGAGTTGCTGGTGCAGAACCTCGGTGAGCGTGTCAAGGAGTTGAGTTGCCAGTATGCAGTCTCCAACATACTGGAAAAAACAGATGTCGATGTTCCCGGCCTGCTGGCACAAGTGGTGGCGGTCTTGCCTTCCGGTTTTGTGCTCCCTGCACATGCACGCGCCACGCTCGTCAGCGATTGGGGAACGTTCGGCGTCCAGGGTTCGGAACTCGCCAGTCATTGCCTGCGGTATGACCTGACCCTCAACCAGCGCAGTGTCGGCTCTTTGCGGGTCTTTTATTCCGCGGATGTGAAGCAGGATAACGATCCTTTCCTGCCGGAAGAACGGGATCTGCTCAAAACGGTGGCGCTGCGCGTTAGCCAGGCGATCGAGCGGATCCAGGCTGGGGTGCAGGTCAAGCGCCTGACCTATCTGTATGACATGCTCAGCGCTACCAACCGGGCCATCGTGCGTTGCCGCAGCAACGACGAATTGCTGGCGCGCGTGTTTGAGGCGCTGATTCAGCACAGTGCGTTTCCCATGTTGTTCATCGCGACGTCCGACGCGGGGAAGATGCCTTTTCGCATTGTTCACGTGCACGGCATTGATATTGCGAAACTCGATGAACTTCATGCCGTCCTGGCGGACCCGCAAAGCCAGTTTGGCCAGGAGGTCGAGGAAATCCGCAACGGCAAGGTGGTCTGGCTCAGGGTGGAGAAGGGCGGGTCTCACCCCAGGTGGCGTGACTACCTGGGCGAGCACGGGATCTCCGAAAGGGCCGTGCTGCCGATCATGCGCGAGGGCCAGTTGTTCGGCATCGTGGCTGTGTATGCCAAGGGGCCGGGCGCTTTCGACCAGGCCGAGCTCAACCTGCTGCACGAGATGGCCGAGGACCTGGAGTTCGCCATCAACGGCATCGCGCAGAACGAGCGCAGGCGGCTTGCCGAGGAGCGCGCCGAGATTTCGGAGTCCCGTTTCCGCGAGGTGTTCGAGGAGTCGCCCGCACCGATTCAGATCATGTCGCTCACCACCGGTGCCATGCGAGCGATCAATCGCGCCCATCAGCAATGGCTGGGTTATACGCTGGAGGACATCGCCACAAGTGAGCTGTGGGGCAGCCGGGTCTATCCCGACCCGGAAATGCGCCAGCAGCTCATGGCGGCCTGGGGGCAGTCGATCAATAAGGCCAGGCAGTCGGGGGCGGCGGTGCGTTCACCCGAAGTCAAGCTGCGCTGCAAGGACGGTGGCGAGCGCATTGCCCGCGGCTCCATGACTCTGGTGGGCGACGACGCCGTGGTGGCTTGGAGCGACCTGACGGAGATCCGGCACAACGAGCAGGCCCTGCGCGAGAGCGAGCAGCATTTCCGCGCCATGATCGAGCAGGCCGTCATGGGCATCTATGTGCGGCGTGGCGACAGATTGGTTTATGTGAACCCGCGTTATTGTGAGATGGTGGGCTGGCCCGCTGAGGAGTTGCTGAGCAAGCGTGTCTGGGAGTTCACCACTCGGGATTCGGGGAATATCGAGCTCATCCAGGCGGCCTGGGCCAAGCTGGAGAAGGGCGAGCGCAGCGTGACCTACAACGTACCGCTGCTGCGCAAGGACGGCGAAATCCGTGAACTGGGGCTGCACGCCAACCCGATCAACTGGGATGGCCAGCCTGCCGTCATCGTGATGGCGGAGGACGTCACCGAGCGTCAGCAGGCGGATGCGAAGATTGCCGGCTATGTGAAGGAGGTCGAAGCCTCGATGCGTGGCACGTTGCAGGCGGTCTCCAACATGATTGACGAGCGCGATCCCTACACCGCCGGCCATGAGCGGCGCGTCGGCCTGATTGCCGGCGCCATCGGGCGCGAGATGGGCTGGACCGAAGATCGTTGCGACAAGCTGGAGATGGTGGGCCTGGTGCATGACATCGGCAAGATCGGTGTGCCGGCCGAAATCCTCACCAAGCCCGGGCGTCTGACCGACCTGGAGATGAGGCTGGTACGCGAGCATGCCCAGACCGGCTATGAGATCCTCAAGGACGTGCCGTTTCCGTTCCCGGTGGCCGACATCATTCGCCAGCACCATGAACGACTCGACGGCAGTGGTTATCCGCAGGGCCTCAAGGGCGATGCCATCCTGCCTGAGGCACGGGTGCTGGCCGTGGCTGACGTGATCGAGTCGATCGCCAGCCATCGTCCTTACCGTCCAGCCCGCGGCCTGGATGTGGCGCTTGAGGAGCTGGAGCGCGGGCGCGGCGTGCAGTACGACCCGGAGGCGATCGATGCCTTTTCCCGGCTGTTGCACGACAAGGGTTACAGGCTGCCGCAGTAGCCCGCCCCTGCCGGAAAAGACCCGGCGGGTCTTAGAATGGCGGCACTTCGCATGATCGATCCGTCTTCACCCACGCCTTCTTCGCCACGTTTCTGGGCCCTGATCCCCTGTGCGGGAACCGGTTCGCGGGCGGGTGCCGATGGGCCCAAGCAGTACCGCCCCCTGGCCGGCCGGCCCCTGGTCATGCACACCCTGACGGCTTTTGCCGCCGTGCCGCGCCTGCACCAGACGTTGGTGGTGCTGGCGCCGGGTGATGACTTCCTGGATCAGCAAATTGCTTCACTTTTGATAGCAAAGTGTGGCGGTTCGACAAGGGCTCAGAGCGTCCTGAATGGGTTGAATGCGCTGGCGGGCCAGGGCGCCTGCGACAGCGACTGGGTGCTGGTGCACGACGCCGCACGCTGCCTCATCACACCGGTGCAAATCGCCAGCCTGCTCGACGCTTGTGAGCATGATGAGGTGGGCGGCCTGCTGGCCCACAAGCTGCCTGACACCCTCAAGCGAGAAGTCGACGGACGGGTGGCGGCGACGCTCGACCGCAGCGACAAATGGCTGGCGCAGACGCCGCAGATGTTCCGCCTCGGTCTGTTGCGCCGTGCGCTGCTGCAGGCCGGTGACCAGGTGACCGATGAGTCCAGCGCCATCGAGGCGCTCGGCCTGAAGCCCCGTCTGGTGCCAGGCAGTGCGCAGAATTTCAAGGTGACCTATCCGGAGGACTTCGCGTTGGCCGAGGCGGTGTTGCGCGGGCGCGAGGCCGCTGTGGCGACCGGCAGGAGCAAAAAATGAATATTCGTGTGGGCGAAGGCTGGGATGTGCATGCCCTGGTGGCCGGGCGCAAGCTCATCATCGGCGGCGTCGAGATCCCTTATCACCTCGGCCTGCTGGGCCACTCCGACGCTGACGTGCTGTTGCATGCGATCACCGATGCGCTGCTGGGCGCCGCCGGACTGGGCGACATCGGTCGGCATTTCCCCGACACCGACCCGCAATTTCGCGGAGCCGATTCCGTGGTACTGCTGACGGAGGCGGCGCGGCGCGTGCGCGCCGAGGGCTGGCAGATCGGCAACGTGGACAGCACCATCCTGGCCCAGGCGCCGAAGATGGCGCCACATATTGCGCCGATGTGCGAGCGGATCGCGGCGGCGCTGGACATCGAGCCGGGCGCGGTGAATGTCAAGGCCAAGACGGCGGAAAAGCTCGGGCCCGTCGGGCAGGGGCAGAGCATCGAGGCGCGCGCGGTCGTGCTCCTGTTCCGATAGCGACTGGCTCAGGCCTGGCCAGGGCAAAACCCTGTTCTTACTTGGATTTCGGGGCGCGCTGCAGCTTGATATGGGCGACCAGACCACCTGAGCTGGAATTGCCCAGCGCAAACTTGCCACCCATGCGGCCCAGGGTTTTTTCCACGATGGACAGGCCCAGGCCCGCGCCGGTCGCCTCGGTGCGCGCGGCGTTGCCGCGGAAGAAGGGCTTGGTCAGACTGGGCAGGTGCTCGGGGTCGACACCCGGCCCATGGTCACGCAGCTTGAGCAACACCGATTGTTCACGCGCGCGTGCCGCGATCTCGACCGTGGTCACGCCGGTGGAGGGCGTCTTGCCATAGCGGCGGGCGTTCTCCAGCAGGTTGGAGATGACGCGGCCGAGTTCCACATCGTCGGCCAGCACCCAGAGCTTGTCTTCCAGATCGAGGCGGATGCGCATGTCGGAGCGGTTCTTGAAGGCGTAGATGCAGTTGCGGATCACTTCATTGAGGCTGACCGGGCTGAGCTGCACGTGGTCAGGGCGGGCGTAGTCGAGGAACTTGTCGATGATGGCGTCGAGTTGCTCGATGTCCGCCACCATGTGGGCGCGGGCGTTGCCGTCGCCGACGCTCATTTCGGTCTCCAGCCGCAACCGGGCCAGTGGCGTGCGCAGGTCGTGCGAGATGCCGGCCAGCATGACGGCGCGGTCCTGTTCGATCTTGGCCAGGCGCTGCGCCATGCGGTTGAAGCCGATGTTGACCTGGCGGATTTCGCTGGTGGCCACTTTTTCGTCCAGGCGGCTGGCGGCGAAGTCGCCTTCACGCACGCGGCTGGCGGCGAACGAGAGCTGCTTGAGCGGCCGGTTGATCAGGCGCGCGATCAGCGCGGCGCCGGCCAGCGATAGCGCCGCGGCCGTGAGCAGCCAGATCAGCCAGGTCTTGCCGCCGGTCCGGTCGAAGCGGGCGCGGTCGGTCAGCATCCAGTAGTTGTCGCCATCGATGACGAAACCGACCCACAGCCCCGGCTGTTGATTGACGCTGTCGGCCACCACCGTGCCCGGGCCCAGACGGGACACGAGTTCCAGCGCAATGCGCCGGTCAAGCTTGTCGTCGTCGAAGGGGCCGAAGGTATCGCCGGGTTCGCGCGGCAGGATGTGCACGCCTTCCTCGTCGCTCATGGTCTTGAGCAGCGAAACGCGGGCAATGGCATCCGAGTGGACCAGCGCGGCGCGGCTGAGGTTGACCAGCGAGGCGATCTGTTGCGCCGTCTGGATGGCCCGCGGCTCGATTTCGAGCGTGCGCAGCGTTTGCAGCCAGGCCAGAATGCTGCCCAGCAACAGCATGGCGAGCAGGAAGAAGGTCCGCCAGAACAGGCTCAGACCGCGCTGCTGGCGTTCCAGCCCGGCCATGTCCGCCTCCAGGGGCACCGGACTGGTGAGGTCAGGCTGCGCGGCGGTCTTTGGCCTGGCCTGGATCCTGGAAAAGGGGAGTTTCAACCCGCACCGTCCGGCACAAAGACGTAGCCCACGCCCCAGACGGTCTGGATGTAGCGCGGGGAGGCCGGATCGACCTCGATGAGTTTGCGCAGGCGCGAGACCTGCACGTCCAGGCTGCGATCAAACGGCTCGAACTCGCGGCCACGCGCCAGCTGGGCCAGTTTTTCGCGCGACATGGGCTGACGCGGATGACGCACCAGCGCCTTGAGCATGGCGAATTCGCCGGTGGTCAGCGGCAGTTCCTCGCCTTCCTTGCGCAGGGTACGGGCGCCCAGGTCGAAATTGAAGGGGCCGAAGTTGACCACCTCGTTGTCGCTCGACGGTGCGCCGGGGGCTTCCTGCGTGGGGCGGCGGCGCAGCACGGCATTGATGCGGGCCAGCAGTTCGCGCGGGTTGAAGGGCTTGCCGAGGTAGTCGTCGGCGCCAACCTCCAGCCCCACGATGCGGTCCACATCCTCGACCTTGGCGGTCAGCATGATGATGGGGGTCTTGTCGTTGGCGGCGCGCAGACGGCGGCAGATGGACAGGCCGTCTTCACCCGGCATCATGAGGTCCAGCACGATCAGGTCCACGGTTTCGCGCAGCAGAATGCGGGTGAGCGACTTGCCGTCTTCGGCCTGGAAGACCTCGAAGCCTTCCTGGGTGAGGTAGCGACGCAGCAGATCACGGATGCGGGCATCGTCATCCACGACCAGGATTTTGTCGGTACGGCTGGAGCTAGAAGTGGCCATGATCCCTCTCGGCAAATTTGTAACAAGCCCGATTTTGCAGGGCCAAACCGTGATTTGGCGCGATTGAACGCCGACTTTGACAGTCTGTTACAAATATGCCGGGCAGAGGCAAGGGCGGCTCGGAACAATGCGTGGACAGGGATGCCGGCATTCAGAAGGAGGCGTGAGTTGCGAATGGCGAAGATACCGTGCTTGCTGAGTTGCGCGCTGTTGGTGGTGGGTAGCGCCGCCATGGCACAGTCGGCCGACGGTGTTCCCAGCGCCGCCGAGCGTCGAGCGCTGCAGGAGCAGCGGCGCACCGAATTGCGCCAGGCGCTGCAATCCGGGCGTCAGCCGGCCCAGGTGCCCCGCCCGGTGCCCCGTCAACTGTCACCGCAGGAGCGACAGGCCTTGCGCGAGCAACTGCGGCAACAACCGCAAGAGGCGGTGCGCCGGCCGGGATCGTGACCGGTGGCGCCACAATGCATGGCATGTGCATTGGCAATTAGGGGGTTACATGAGGATTGCTATCAAAATAATAGCTGCTTGTTCAATTTTGACATGGGCTACAGCCGGATTTTCCCAGCAAATTTCGCCGCCGCAGAACGTGGTGCAGCTCACGGCCGCGGCCACGCTCGATGTGCCGCATGACTGGCTGGTGCTGGCCATGAGCACCAGCCGTGAAGGTCCGGATGCCCAGGCGGTGCAAGCCCAGCTCAAGGCGGCGCTGGACGCCGCCCTCGTCGAGGCCCGCGCAAGTGCCCAGCCCGGTGCGCTGCAGGTGCGCACCGGAAACTTCAACCTGATGCCGCGTCGCGGCCGTGATGGTCACATCAACGGCTGGCAAGGCGCGGCCGAACTCTTGCTGGAGGGGCGCGACTTCGCCCGCATCAGCACCACGGCCGGCCGCATCCAGACCCTGACCGTGAGCAGTGTGGCCTTCAGCCTGAGCCGGGAGCAGACGGCTGCCGTCGAGTCGCAGGTGCAGGCCCAGGCCATCGAGCGCTTCAAGACGCGGGCGGCCGATATTGCCAAGGCCTTTGGTTTTGCCGCCTACACCCTGCGTGAAGTCGCCATCAGCAGCAGCGAGCCGAACCCGCCACGCCCGCGTTTTCTCGCCATGGCGGCCAGCAGCGCTGCGGCCGATGCCCCGCTGCCTGTGGAGGCCGGCAAGGGAACGGTCCAGGTCACGGTGAGTGGTTCGGTGCAGCTGAAATAAGGCCGGCGTGCGGCAGCGCGGGGCTGGCGTTCCGGCCCTCGCCGGGCCATTTACTGGGCCGCCCAGCCGCCGTCCATGTTCCAGGCCACGCCGCGCACATTGTTGGCAGCCGACGAACAGAAGAACAGAGCGAGCTCGCCCAGTTCGTCCGGCGTGGTGAACTGCATCGACGGCTCCTTCTCACCCAGCAGCACTTTCTTGGCCTCTTCGTTGGACAGCCCCAGCGCGGTGGCCTTGGCGTCCACCTGCTTTTGCACCAGCGGCGTCAGCACCCAGCCCGGGCAGATGGCGTTGCAGGTCACACCGCTGGTGGCATTTTCCAGCGCGGTGACCTTGGTCAGGCCGACGATGCCGTGCTTGGCTGCCACGTAAGCTGATTTCTCGGCCGAGGCCACCAGACCATGCACCGAGGCGACGTTGATGATGCGGCCCCAGCCCTTGCCGTTGTCGGCGGCCCGCATGGCCGGCAGCGCCAGCCGCGTGGTGTGGAAGGCGCTGGTGAGGTTGATGGCCAGGATGGCGTCCCAGCGCTCGGGCGGGAAATCTTCGATGCGCGCCACATGCTGGATGCCGGCGTTGTTGACCAGGATGTCGACCCGGCCGAACTGCGCGGCGGCGTACGCCATCATGGCCTCGATGTCGGCGGCCTTGCTCATGTCGGCGCCGTGGTAGGCCACCTGGACGCCGAGCGCGGCAATCTCGGCCTTGGGGCCTTCGACATCACCGAAGCCGTTGAGCACGATGTTGGCGCCTTGGCGGGCCAGCGCCTTGGCGATGCCGAGGCCGATGCCGCTGGTGGAGCCGGTCACGAGGGCGGTTTTGCCTTTGAGCATGGTGTTTCTCCGATCAGGGGGACACGATTGAATTAGGATCAGGGGGCGCGTTGCCCATTATCTGATTTCACCATGACCGAGCCTACGCTGAATTACGTATCCTGCCCCGATGCCCACGGCGGCCATCGCATGGCGTACTGGCAGTGGGGCGCGCCTCAGGCGAGCCACGTGGTGATGTGCGTCCATGGCCTGGCGCGCCAGGGGCGTGATTTCGATGTGCTGGCGCAAGCGCTCTGCGCGCGCGACCCGGCCGGCGTGCGTGTGATCTGCCCCGACGTGGTCGGCCGCGGCCGCAGCGACTGGCTGAAGGACCCGATGGGTTACCAGTTGCCAGTTTATGCGGCCGACATGCTGGTGCTGCTCCAGCAACTGCAGCCGGGCACGCTGGACTGGGTGGGCACCAGCATGGGCGGACTGATCGGCCTGGGGCTGAGCGGCCAGCCGGACCTGCCGCTGCCGGTTCCGGTCCGACGCCTGGTGCTCAATGATGTCGGTCCGGTGGTCCAGTGGCAGGCGATCGAGCGCATCGGCGCCTATCTGGGGCAGCCCGTCCGGTTCCAGTCGCTGGAGCAGGCGGCAGACGTCCTCTGGACCATTTCTTCAAGCTTCGGGCCGCACACACGCGAGCAGTGGCTGGCCCTGACGCGGCACATGATCAAGCCGGTCGCTGAAGCGGCAGGTGGTTTCATGCTGCACTACGACCCGGCCATCGCCGTGCCGTTCCGGGCGTTGACGCCGGCCTCGGCAGCCCAGGGCGAAGCCGTGCTGTGGCGTCTGTATGACGCCATCCGCGCCCGGACGCTGCTGATCCGTGGTGCGCAATCCGATCTGCTGTCGATGGAGACGGCGCTGGCCATGACGCAGCGCGGCCCCAAGGCGAAGCTGGTGGAGTTTGCCGGGGTCGGCCATGCACCGACCCTGATCGCGCCTGACCAGGTGCAGGTGGTCAGCGATTTCCTGTTGGGTGAGGCGTGAGCCGGACATGAAAAGCCACGCTGCCGAACATCAGAACGCAGAGCCGCTGCCGCAGGTCATTGCCGCCACGGCGCACAGCCTGCCCGAGCAGGATCAGGCGCTGGCACGCGCGCGCGCCTTTGCCGAGCCGCTGCTGGCTGGCGAGACGCTGGACACCGGCGAGAACATGCTGGCGCACGCCGACGCGGTGGCGACCATCCTCAAGACCATCGGCGGTTCTGAAGCCATGCAGGCCGCCAGTTATCTGGTTTACGCCTGCGCTCACCTGAACAAGCCGCAGGAAGTCATTGCCAAGGCCTTTGGCGAAAGCTTTGCCGAGCTGGCGGTGGAAACCACCAAGCTGGTACAGGTACAGCGCCAGGCGCGCGCGGCCCAGGTGGCCGCCTCGCGCTCGGGCACACCGGTGCCGATGGCGCAGACGGCTGCCGCCCAGACCGAGAACGTGCGCAAGATGCTGCTGGCCTTCTCGCGCGATCTGCGGGTCGTCATGCTGCGTCTGGCCTCGCGCCTGCAGACGCTGCGCCACTTCGCTGCCAGCAAGCGGCCGGTGCCGCCCGGCCTGGCGGCCGAGTCGCTGCAGGTGTTCGCGCCGCTGGCCAACCGGCTGGGCATCTGGGAAGTCAAGTGGGAGATGGAGGACCTGTCCTTCCGCTTCCTGGAGCCCGACACCTACAAGGAGGTGGCGCGCCTGCTCGACGAGAAGCGCATCGAGCGCGAGGCCTATGTCGAACACCTGCGCACCCGGCTGGAGTCCGAACTGCATGCGCAAGGCATCCATGCCCGGGTCCAGGGCCGGCCCAAGCACATCTACAGCATCGTCAAGAAGATGCGCGGCAAGTCGCTTCACTTTGACCAGGTCTACGACGTGCGGGCCCTGCGCATCGTGGTCAACTCGATTCCGGACTGCTATGCGGCCTTGAGCTGGGTGCACAGCCAGTTCCAGCCGGTGACCGAGGAGTTCGACGACTACATCGCCAAACCGAAACCCAATGGTTACCAGTCCTTGCATACCATCGTGCGCGATGCCGAGGGGCGGCCGATCGAGATCCAGATCCGTACCCAGGCCATGCACGAACATGCCGAACATGGCGTGGCCGCGCACTGGGCTTACAAGGAAGCCGGCACCAAGGGCTATTCCGGGGTATCGGCCAACAGCAGCTATGACACCAAGATCGCCGTGCTGCGCCAGCTGCTGGCGTGGGAACGCGATCTTTCCGCTCCACAGCAAGACCAGGGCTTTTTCGAGGACCGGATCTACGTGCTGACGCCGGATGCGGCCATCGTGGAATTGCCGCAGGGGGCGACCCCGATCGACTTCGCTTACAGCGTGCACACCAATCTGGGACACCGGTGCCGCGGCGCGCGCGTCGACGGTGCCATGGTGCCGCTGAGCACACCGTTGAAAAACGGCCAAACGGTCGAGGTGGTGGCGGCCAAGGAAGGCGGCCCGTCGCGTGACTGGCTCAACCCCGAGCTTGGTTTTCTGGTCAGTCCCCGGGCCCGTGCCAAGGTGCGGGCCTGGTTCAATGCGCAGGCCATGCACGAGACAGTGGCGCGGGGCCGCGAGGCGGTGGAAAAGCTGTTGCAGCGTGAAGGCAAGACCGCCGTCAGGCTCGACGACCTGGCCTCCCAGCTGGGTTTCGATTCGGCCGATGCCCTGTTCGAGGTGGTGGGCAAGGACGAATTCTCCCTGCGCAACATTGAAACCCTGCTGCGCCCGCCGGCACCTCCGCCCACGCAAGACGAGCAGCCACATCTCAAAAAATCAAGGAGCGACGGTGCCTCGCGCGGCGGCGTGCTGGTGGTGGGCGTCGATTCGTTGCTGACCCAGCTGGCCAAATGCTGCAAGCCGGCACCGCCTGACGAGATCCGTGGTTTCGTCACGCGCGGCAAGGGGGTCAGCGTGCACCGGGCCGACTGCGCCAACCTGCGCGAAATGGCGGTGCGCAACGCCGAGCGTGTGATCGAGGTCCAATGGGGCCACGCCAAGAGTGGCGAACCGGCCCTCTATCCGGTGGATGTGACGGTGGAGGCCATCGACCGCCAGGGGCTGCTGCGCGATGTGCTCGAAGTTTTCGCCAAGGAAAAGTTCAACGTCATCGGCGCCCAGACCCAGACCATCAAGGGCATCGCCTGGATGACGCTGACGGTGGAGGTTGCCGATTCCAGCCGGCTGGCCAAGGTGCTGGGGGCCGTGGCGGGCCTGGCGGGGGTCAGCTCGGCGCGGCGGCGCTAACTTTGCGGTGCCGGAGAAAAACCGGCAAGGCAATCATTTGCGTTTCGATCCGCCCAGAATGCTGCCCAGCACGCCGCGGATGATCTGCCGGCCGACTTCCCGGCCGATGGAGCTGGCGGCACTCTTGATCAACTGTTCACCGGCACTGGCGCGTGTCCGTTTGGCTCCGCCGCCAAGCAGGCCGCCCAGGGTGTCGAGCAGGCCGCCGCCAGTGGATTCCTGTGCTGGTGTTTCGGCCTGGCCTTGGCCCATGCGTGTTTGCGTGCGGCCCGACAGCAACTCGAAGGCCGATTCGCGGTCGGCGGTTTTTTCGTAGACGCCGGCCACCACGGAATTGGCGATCAGGGCCTTGCGTTGTTCCGGTGTGATGGGACCGATCTGGCTGCCCGGCGGCAACACGTAGACGCGCTCGGTGATACCGGGGCGGCCCTTGTCGTCCAGGAAACTCACCAGTGCTTCGCCCACGGCCAATTCGGTAATGCCGGTGGCGATGTCGAGCTTGGGGTTTTGCCGCATGGTCTCGGCCGCCGACTTGACCGCCTTCTGGTCGCGCGGGGTGAAGGCACGCAGGGCGTGCTGCACCCGGTTGCCGAGCTGGCCGAGCACGCTGTCCGGGATGTCCAGCGGGTTCTGCGTGACGAAATACACACCCACGCCCTTGCTGCGCACCAGCCGGACCACCAGTTCAATGCGTTCCAGCAAGGCCTTGGGTGCGTCGTTGAACAGCAGGTGGGCCTCGTCGAAAAAGAACACCAGCTTCGGCTTGTCGAGGTCGCCCACTTCGGGCAGCTGCTCGAACAGCTCGCTCAGCAGCCAGAGCAGGAAGGTGGCGTACAGGCGCGGCGCGTTCATCAGCTTGTCAGCCGCCAGGATATTGACCACACCCCGGCCCTGGCCATCGGTCTGCATGAAGTCGGCGATGTTGAGCATGGGTTCGCCGAAGAACCTGTCGCCGCCCTGGGCCTCGATCTGCAGCAGGCCACGCTGGATGGCGCCAATGCTGGCGGCACTGATGTTGCCGTACTGGGTGGTGAACTGCGAGGCGTTGTCGCCCACGTGCTGGCACATCGCGCGCAGGTCTTTCATGTCGAGCAGCAGCAGGCCCTGGTCGTCGGCGATCTTGAAGACCAGTTGCAGCACGCCTTCCTGCGTCTCGTTCAGGTTGAGCATGCGGCCCAGCAGCAGGGGCCCCAGGTCGCTCACCGTGGCGCGCACCGGGTGGCCCTGTTCGCCGAAGACGTCCCACAGGGTGGTTGGAAACGCTATCGATTCAGGAGCGGTCAGCGCACGTTCCTTCAGGACTTTGGCCAGTTTTTCCCCAATAACGCCGGCCTGCGAGATACCGGTGAGGTCGCCCTTGACGTCGGCCATGAAGACCGGCACGCCGATGCGCGAGAAACCCTCGGCCAGCGTTTGCAGCGTGATGCTCTTGCCGGTGCCGGTGGCGCCGGTGATCAGGCCGTGCCGGTTCGCTTTGTCGGGCCGGAGGAAGCACTGTATGTCGTTGTGCTGGGCAATCAGGATCGGATCAGCCATGGCATTTCCAAAAAGTACAATTGAGTCTTGGTCCGCTCCTCTGACAGAGCAGACCCATAGCGTAACGAACTTTTAAGGAATTCCCATGGCTGGACACAGTAAATGGGCCAATATTCAGCACCGCAAAGGCCGCCAGGACGAGAAGCGCGGCAAGATCTGGACCCGCATCATCCGTGAAATCATGGTTGCCGCCCGTTCCGGCGGTGGCGATCCGGCTGCCAACCCGCGCCTGCGCCTGGCGATCGACAAGGCCAAAGCAGCCAACATGCCGGCCGACAACATCAAGCGCAACGTCGACAAGGCCACCGGCAACCTCGAAGGCGTGACCTACGAGGAAATCCGCTACGAAGGCTACGGCATCGGCGGCGCGGCCATCATCGTCGACACCATGACCGACAACCGGGTGCGTACCGTGGCCGAAGTGCGCCACGCCTTCTCCAAGCACGGCGGCAACATGGGCACTGAGGGCTCGGTGGCTTTTCAGTTCAAGCACTGCGGCCAGTTGATCTTTGCACCGGGTTCGAGCGAGGACAAGATCATGGACGTGGCGCTGGAGGCCGGCGCCGAGGATGTCGTGACCGATGACGACGGCGCCATCGAGGTGCTGACGTCGCCGGGCGACTTCGAAGCCGTGAAGAATGCGCTGGAAGCCGCCGGCCTGAAGCCCGAGGTGGCCGAAGTCACCATGCGGCCGGAGAATACGATCGAGCTCAGCGGCGATGACGCCGCCAAGATGCAGAAGCTGCTCGACGCCCTTGAGGATCTCGATGACGTGCAAGAGGTTTATCACAACGCTGGGTTGTGACTCCCCCCAGGCTGCGCGCACTTCGTGACGCTCCGCCACCCCCTCAAGGGACGAACACCAGTGGCCCGGCCAAGCCGGTTCCTCGGTTTTCCTTGGGATTTTGAATTTGGTGTGCCGGCATTTCAGGCTTAGTTAAGGATTGATATGAAAGTACTCGTGATTGGTGGCGGCGGCCGGGAACACGCACTGGCCTGGAAGCTGGCCCAGTCTCCCAAGGTGCAGACGGTCTATGTGGCACCGGGCAACGGCGGCACGGCACGCGATGCACGCCTGCAGAACGTGCCCATCACGGATGTCAAGGAACTGCGGGCCTGGGCTTTGGCCGAGAAGATCGGTCTCACGGTGGTGGGGCCCGAGGCACCGCTGGCCGCTGGCGTGGTGGACGAGTTCCGTGCCCACGGCCTGCGCGTCTTCGGTCCGACCCAGGCGGCGGCGCAACTGGAGAGCTCCAAGGCCTTCTCCAAAGCGTTCATGAAGCGCCATGACATTCCGACCGCGGCGTACGACACGTTCACCGACCCAGTGGCTGCTCATGCCTACGTCGACAAGATGGGTGCACCCATCGTGGTCAAGGCCGACGGCCTGGCCGCCGGCAAGGGCGTGGTGGTGGCCATGAGCCTGGCCGAGGCGCATGAGGCGATCGACTTCATGCTGCTGGACAACAAACTCGGTGTCAGCCACAACGAAGGTGGCGCGCGCGTGGTGATCGAGGAGTTCCTGCAGGGCGAGGAAGCCAGCTTCATCGTGCTGTGCGACGGCAAGAACGTCACGGCGCTGGCCACCAGTCAGGACCACAAGCGCCTGCTCGATGCCGACCAGGGCCCCAATACGGGCGGCATGGGCGCCTATTCGCCGGCGCCGGTGGTCACGCCCGAGGTGCATGCGCGCGCCATGCGCGAGATCATCCTGCCCACCATCAAAGGCATGGAACAAGACGGCATTCCCTACACCGGCTTCCTCTACGCCGGCCTGATGATCGACGCCAGCGGCGCACCCAAGACCCTGGAATTCAACTGCCGCATGGGCGACCCCGAGACGCAACCGATCATGATGCGCCTGAAGAGCGATCTGGTGGACGTGATGCTGGCCGCCACCGAGCCTGGCCCGCACGGCCGGCTCGACCAGGTCGAACTGGAGTGGGACCGCCGCTGTGCTTTGGGGGTGGTGATGGCGGCCCACGGTTATCCGATGAATCCGCGCAAGGGCGATGCCATCACCGGCCTGCCGGCCGATGCCGACGACGCCATGGTGTTCCATGCCGGCACGACCATGAAAGATGGCCAGGTGCTGACGTCCGGTGGCCGCGTGCTCTGCGTCACGGCTTTGGCCGACAGTGTGAAGCAGGCGCAACAACGTGCCTACGAGGTGGCCAAGGGTATCCATTTTGACGGCATGCAGTACCGCCACGACATCGGCTACCGCGCTATCAAAAACTGACACCCCCGGATGTCCTTGAGCGACTTTCCCAGGCCTTTCGCGGTGCAGTTTTCGGGCAGCGCCTTGGCGCGCTGGATTCTGCAGCGGCTGGGCTGGCGCGTGCACTTTGACGGACTGCCGGCCAAGCAGGGGGTGCTGGCGGTCTATCCTCACACCAGCAACTGGGATTTCGTGATTCTGGTGATCGCCAAATGGGCGGTCGGTATCCCGGTCCGCTTCTGGGGCAAGGACAGCCTGTTTCGCCTGCCGCTGTTCGGCCGCTGGCTGCGCTGGCTTGGCGGTGTGCCGGTGCAGCGCACCGCGTCGAGCGGCGTGGTGAGCGAAACAGCGGCGCAGTTGGCGCAGGCGCGCGATCAGGATGAGTATTTCTGGCTGGCCCTGGCGCCGGAAGGCACGCGCAAGCACATTCCCGGCTGGCGCACGGGTTTTTACCGCACGGCGGTCAGGGCCGGTGTACCGTTGGGACTGGTGCGGCTGGATTACCGCTTGCGTGAAGTGAATGTGCAGAACTTCATCCGTCTGACGGGGCGTGAGATCGACGATTTCCGGCGCATTGCCCATGTTTATGCCGGCGTCACGGGCCGCAAGCCCGCCAACGCGGCGCCGATACGGCTGCTCGAGCCGGAAGTGCCGCGGACTGAAACCATAGTGAAATGACCATGACCACAGAAACCCCGAATGTCAGTACCGTGCGCCAGTACCTGCAGGATTTGCAGCGGCGCATCACGGCGGCCATTGCCGGGGTGGACGGCAGCGACTTTCTGGCCGACGCCTGGGAAAAAGCGCCGGGCGAGCCGCTGCAAGGCAAGGGCCTGACCAAGATCCTGGAGGGCGGGCGCGTGTTTGAACGTGCCGGCTGTGGTTTTTCGCATGTCAGCGGCCCCAAGCTGCCGCCGTCGGCGACCCAACACCGGCCGGAACTGGCGGGCGCGCCGTTCGAGGCCATGGGCGTATCGCTGGTGTTCCACCCCCGCAACCCCTACGTGCCGACGGTGCACATGAACGTGCGCATGCTGGCGGCGAAGGCCAAGGACGGGCAGGACGTCTGCTGGTTTGGCGGGGGCATGGACCTGACGCCCTACTACGGCTTCGAGGAGGACGCGGTGCACTTCCACTCGGTGTGCCGCGATGCGCTGCAGCCCTTTGGCGGGGACTTGTACCCGCGCTTCAAGGCCTGGTGCGACGACTACTTCTTTCTCAAGCACCGCAACGAGCAGCGCGGCATCGGTGGCGTGTTCTTCGACGATTTCTCCGAGCTCGGCTTCGACGGCAGTTTTGCCATGATGCGGGCCGTCGGCGACGCCTTCCTGCAGGCCTACATGCCGATCGTGGAGCGCCGGCAGCAGCACCCGCACGGCGAACGTGAGCGTGCTTTCCAGCTTTATCGGCGCGGCCGTTACGTCGAGTTCAACCTGGTGTGGGACCGCGGCACGCACTTCGGCCTGCAGTCAGGCGGACGTACCGAGTCCATTCTGCTGTCCATGCCGCCGCTGGTGAGCTGGGCCTACCAGCAGCAGCCGGAGCCGGGGTCACCGGAAGCGGCGCTGTACACGAAGTTCCTACCGCGGCGGGACTGGGTTTGAGCACGCCCTCGAAACGACTTGGTGTCTTCGGCGGCGCGTTTGACCCGCCGCATCTGGCACACCGGGCGCTGGCCGAGGTAGCGCTGTCACAACTTGAACTTGACGAGTTGCGGGTGCTGCCGACCGGGCACGCCTGGCACAAAAGCCGGCAGCTCACGCCGGCGCAGCATCGTCTGGCGATGGCGGAGCTGACCTTTTCCGGGTTGCCCGGGTTGGTGCTGGACGACCGCGAGATCCGGCGTGCCGGGCCGTCCTACACGCTCGATACCTTGCGCGAGCTGCATGCCGAGCAACCCGAGGCGGAATTGTTCCTGGTGATGGGCAAGGACCAGGCGGATGTGTTGCCGACCTGGCGCGATTGGCAGGAGATTGTGGGTCTTGCTATAATTTGTGTAGCTGATCGCGACGGATTGACGGGGCGAGAAGTCCAATTTGTTCCTCCGCCTGAGATGGCGCCGCGCTTTCGCCAGCTTCACATGCCCGCCATGGACATCAGCGCCACCGGCATCCGCACCCGGGTGGCGAGCCAGCAAGGCATTGCCCCTCTGGTCTGCGAGCCCGTTGCGCGCTATATTGAAGACCATCACCTTTACACGACCTCTTGATGACAACCGAAACCGCTGCCAAAAAAGACATTCAAAAACTCCAGCGCGCCATCGTCGATGGACTGGAGGACGTGAAGGCCCAGGACATCCAGGTGTTCAACACCGAGCACCTGTCACCGCTGTTCGAGCGCGTGATGATTGCCTCCGGTACCTCCAACCGCCAGACGAAGGCGCTGGCCGCCAGCGTGCGCGATGCGGTCCGTGACGCCGGTTTTGCCAAGCCGCGCATGGAAGGCGAGGACAACGGCGAATGGATCATCGTGGACTGCGGCCAGGCCGTGGTGCACATCATGCAACCCAACATCCGCCAGTACTACCATCTGGAAGACCTGTGGGGCGACAAACCGGTGCGGCTGAAGTTCGGCGCCGACAAGCCGGCCGCCAAAACGCCGGCCAAAACTGCGGCTAAAACCAGCGCGGAAGCCAAGCCGACCACGCTCAAGCGGTCGAGCGCGGCCAAGAAGGGCGTGACCGAAGTTTTCCCGTCCAAGGCGCAGGAAAAGAAGGCGGCCGCCAAGAAAGCTGCCGCCAAGACGGCTGCAAAAACACCTGCCAAGAAAACGGTTGCCAGCAAGCCTGCTGGCGTCGCCAAGGTGGCGGCCAAAGCACCGGCCAAGAAAAGCACCCAAGCCTCTGGCACCAAGCCCGCGGCGAAAAAGACGGCAGTCCGCAAGGCCTGACGCCAGATAGACACGAAGACGTAGAGGCCTGCATGAGGCTGCTGATCGTGGCCGTTGGCCAGCGGGTGCCTGATTGGGCCCAGACGGCGTGGGATGACTATGCCAAGCGCTTCCCGTCAGAACTGCGGGTGGAGCTGAAGGCCGTCAAGACCGAGCCCCGCGGCTCGAAAACACTGGAGCAGCTCTATGCTGCCGAGCGCATCCGCATCGAGGCCGCCATTCCCAAGGGAACCCGCATTGTGGCGCTGGACGAGCGCGGCACGACGCTGACCACCGTGGCCCTGGCTTCCAAGCTCAAGAGCTGGCAACTCGAAGGCGACGATGTGGCTCTGGTCATCGGCGGGCCGGACGGCCTCGATCCCGCGTTTCGCCAGTCCGCGCACGAGCGCATCCGCTTGTCCGACCTGACGCTGCCGCATGCCATGGTGCGCGTGCTGCTGGTCGAGCAGCTGTACCGGGCCTGGTCCATCAACGCCAACCATCCCTACCATCGTGAGTGACTTTATTTATCTGGCGTCTCAAAGCCCGCGCCGGCGCCAGCTGCTGGAACAACTGGGCGTACGCCATGAGTTGCTGCTGCCCGATGTGCATGAGGACGTGGAAAGCCTGGAGGCCGTGTTGCCTGGCGAGGCCCCCACGGCTTATGTACAACGCGTGACCCGACTCAAGCTCGACGCTGCGCTGGCCCGCCTGAAGCGCCGCGGCTTGCCGGCTGCGCCGGTGCTCTGTTCGGATACGACGGTGGCTTTGGGGCGCATCATTTACGGCAAACCCGAAGATGCCGGGGATGCCGCCCGCATGCTGGCTGAACTGACGGGACGCAGCCATCGTGTGCTCACGGCCGTGGCGATCGGCACGCCGCGGCGATGCGAACAGGTGCTGAGCGTGTCGCGCGTGACGTTCGCCCCGATGAGCCGGCAGCAGCTCGCCGCCTACGTGACCAGCGGCGAGCCCATGGGCAAGGCTGGCGCCTATGCCGTGCAGGGCAGGGCGGCGGCCTTCATCTCGCATATCTCCGGCAGCTACTCTGGCATCATGGGCCTGCCGGTCTACGAGACGGCACAATTGCTGCGTTCCTTCGGATTCAAGCTCTGACTTTTACCGCCATGCTGCCTACCACCCGTGATGCCCGAAACAAGATCGCCCCAACCGTGAGGCACCCCGGAGCCGGCTTTGCCGGGCCGCTGGTGTCGCTCCCTGCAAGGGGGTGGGCGGAGCGACACGCAGTGCGCGCAGCCTGGGGGTGTGCTTAGCATGCAAGAAGACATCCTGATCAACTGGTCGCCGCAGGAAACGCGTGTGGCCGTGGTGGAAAACGGCGCGGTGCAGGAGCTGCACGTCGAGCGCACCTACGAGCGCGGCCTGGTGGGCAATATCTATCTGGGCAAGGTGGCCCGGGTGCTGCCGGGCATGCAGTCGGCCTTCATCGACATCGGCCTGGAGCGCGCTGCCTTTCTGCACGTGGCCGATGTCTGGCACCCGCCGGCGGAAGGCGAGTCGCTCAGTGCCTCACGCGCGGCACAACCGCAGATTCCGATCGAGAAACAGGTCTTCGAAGGCCAGGCGCTGATGGTGCAGGTGATCAAGGATCCAATCGGCACCAAGGGGGCGCGTCTGTCGACCCAGGTCAGCATTGCCGGTCGCCTGTTGGTGTTCCTGCCGCAGGACGACCATGTGGGGGTGTCGCAGAAGATTCCCGCTGAGCAGCGCGATGAACTGCGTGCGCGGCTGCAGGCGCTGGTGGGCGAGCAGGGTGGCGGCTTCATCCTGCGCACCAATGGCGAGGATGCTTCGGACGCCGAGCTGGCCGACGACATTGCCTACCTGCGCAAGACCTGGACACGCATCAGGGAAGCTTCCCTGCGTCTTGCGCCCAAATCGCTGTTGCACCTCGACCTGAACCTGCTGCAGCGCGTACTGCGCGATCTGGTGAGTGAATCGACGCAGTCGATCCGGGTTGATTCGCGTGAGCAGTTCGAGGCGCTGCGCGCATTCGGACACGAGTTCATGCCGGCAGCCGCCGAGAAGCTGCAGCACTACAAGGGTGAGCGCCCAATCTTCGATCTTTTTGCGATCGACGAGGAGATTGCCAAGGCGCTGGGACGCCGTGTCGACCTCAAGTCCGGCGGTTATCTGATCGTTGATCAGACCGAGGCCTTGACGACCATTGACGTCAATACCGGAGGTTTCGTCGGGGCACGCAATTTCGACGACACGATCTTCAAGACCAACCTGGAGGCGGCGCAGGCGATTGCGCGACAACTGCGCCTGCGCAACCTGGGCGGCATCGTCATTGTCGATTTCATTGATATGGCGCGCGATGATCACCGCGAGGCGGTGCTGGCCGAGTTCCGCAAGCAACTGGCGCGCGACCGTGTCAAGACCATGGTGGGCGGTTTTTCCCAACTCGGGCTGCTGGAGATGACGCGCAAACGCACGCGTGAATCGCTGGCACACATGCTGTGCGAGCCCTGTCCGGCCTGCGAAGGCAAAGGCATTGTCAAGACTGCCCGGAGCGTCGCCTATGACATCCTGCGCGAGATTCTGCGTGAGGCGAGGCAGTTCAATCCGCGCGAATTCCGTGTCGTGGCGTCTCCCAAGGTGATCGAACTGCTGCTGGATGAGGAGAGTCAGCATCTGGCGGGTTTGAGCGAATTCATCGGCAAACCGGTTTCATTGCAGAGCGAGACGGCGATGGGGCAGGAACAGTACGACATCGTGCTTCTCTGAGCCATGCGTATTGCCGTTATCAGTCGGGTATTTTCCAGGTCCGGCGGCGGAGCCGAGAGCTATTCCGTCGCGCTGGTGCAGCAGCTGGCGGCGCGACATGAGATCCATGTCTTCGCGCAGGAGTCGAACCAGCCGGTGCCGGGGGTGAGTTATCACCCGGTGTTTTGCCTGAGTCGCAAGCCGCGCTGGATCAACCAGCTGCTGTTTGCCGTGGCCACCTGGTGGCGCACGCGCATCGGCTTCGATGTGGTGCATTCGCATGAGAATACCTGGCACGGCCAGATCCAGACCGTCCATGTCCGGCCTTTGCGCTACAACCTGCTGCATGGCCGGCACGGCATGCGCCGGGCCTTGCGCTGGCTCAAGGTGATCTTGAGTCCCCGCCTGATCACCTACGTCTGGCTGGAGGGGGCGCGTTTCAGGCCGGCGCCGACGCGTCGCGTGGTGGCCACTTCCGAGACCCTCAAAGACGAGTGTGAGCAGACCTATCCGGCCAGCCGTCAAGTGCTGTCGGTCATCACACCTGGTACCCATCTGCTGCAGGAGGGCGCGCTGACGCGTGCCGCAGCGCGAGGCCAGCTCGACCTGCCACCGCAGGCGCCCCTGCTGCTCTTCGTGGCCAACGACTATGCGCGCAAGGGACTCGACACCTTGTTGCAGGCTTTGGCGAAACTGTCGCCCGAAGTGCACCTGGCCGTGGCAGGCAATCCGGCGCCCATTCCGCGCTATCGCCAGTTGGCGACGCAATTGGGGCTGTCGGGGCGTGTGCATTTCCTCGGTTCGCGCAACGACCTGACGCCGGTTTATCTCGCTGCCGACTGTCTGGCCCATCCCACACTGGAAGACAGCTTTGCCATGGTGGTGCTCGAAGCCATGGCGCACGGGCTGCCGGTGGTGGCCAGCGGCCCGGCCCATTGCGGCATTTCGCGTCAGCTCGAAGACGGCGTGCAGGCCCTGTTGCTACAAGACCCGTGTGATGCAAGCGAGCTGGCCAGTCGGCTCAATGCCGTGCTGGCACAACCCGCATTGGCGCAGCAGCTGCGTCGGCAGGGACTGGCGTTTGCACAGGCTCATTCCTGGGAAAGTGCGGCCCTACAATACGAGCACCTGTATCGACAGGTGGTTTCTTCCGCATCTTCATGACCGCACCTTCCCGGCAACGCTGGCTGATTCTTGCCCATGCCTTCAACATGGATGGCCGGGCGGCCAGCCAGACCATCACCGACAAACTGCCGCATCTGCGGCGCGCCGGCATCGAGGTGGTGGTGCTCAGCGGCGTCTCTGGCACGCGGGATACAGTGGTCGAACATCACCAGCTCTGGCCGTCCGGGCCAGCCGGTTTGCGGTTCGAATTGCGGCATGTGCTGCGTCGGCGTTTCGGCGGCGGGGCGCTGTATCGCACCCTGATGGTCCTTGCTTCACTGGTCCTGTTGCCGGGCATGCTGCTCGAGAAGCTGCTGCGCCCGGTGGAAAGCTCCTGGTCCTGGTGGCTCAGCGCCTACCTGAAGGGGCGGGCGCTGGCGCGCCGCCAGTCCTTCGATCTGATCTATTCCACCGGCGGCGCTTTTGCGGCCCACCTGGCGGGCCGGGCACTCAAGCGTGCCACGGGTACGCCCTGGCTGGCCGAAGTGCATGACCCCATGGTGATGCCCGGCTCATCGCCCGTGACGGCGCAGCAAAAGATGCAGGCGGAGGTCGAACGACTCATCTGCACGGATGCCGATGTCGCGATCTGGTTCACTGAACAGGCTTTGGCCAGCGCGCGCCAGCGTCACCCGCAACTGGGTGATCGGGGCAAGATGATGCTGCCCGGCATTGATCCGCCATTTCAGTCGTTGCCACCGTACCAGCCAGGCACGAAGTTCGTCATCGGCCATTTCGGCTCGCTGTCTGCAACGCGACATCTGGGGCCGATCATCGCGGCGCTGGAAGACCTGCAGGCGCGGCGTCCTGACCTTGTGGCAGCGACGGAGTTGCACGTCACGGGCGGCCCCCTGGATGCAGTTTCATCGGCGCGGGTGGCGGTATCGCCCGTGCGTGACTGTGTTCGCCATCTGGGGCGCATTGAAGCCGATTCCGTCACGGGGCGCTCAGGCCGCGAACAGATTCTGTACCGCATGCGCGCCGTGGATGTGCTGCTGTTGCTGCACGGTGAAGAGTTGATCTGCTCGGAATACATTCCATCCAAGCTTTACGAGTACCTCTGGATGCAGCGGCCGATACTGGGCGTCGTGCACGCCAATCCGCAGATGGCGGAGATTCTCCGCAACCAGGGACATGTTGCGGTACTTTCCGGCGGCCAGGCAGGGTTGAACGTGGAGCTGGCCGCGGCCTTGGAACAGCTGTTTGATCGCTGGCAAACGCAAGGGTTGCCCGATAACGGCCGGTCAAGTCCCTACACGACGCAGGCGGCCGTTGCCAACCTGCTGGGCTGGACGCGGCAAATCGACGCAAAGGTGGCCGGATGACGCCGCTGCTTTCCCTCGTGGTTCTCGGTTTTCGCAATTTCGATGTGACGACACGGGCCTGCATGGAGTCGCTGCTGCCGTGGCTGGACGATCCCGAAGTCGAGGTGCTGCTGGTCGACAACGGTTCGCCCGACGATTCGGCGCAGAAGACAACGCAATGGTGCGCAACGCATCCGCATGTCAAATGCCTGTTGAGCGAGAGCAACCGTGGTTATGCCGGTGGCATGAACTGGGGGGCCGGTCAGGCTAGCGGCCAATGGCTGTTGTTGGTCAACAATGACACCGTCTTTCCGACCGGAGCTCTGGATGCGCTGAAGGCCGTGATCCGGGAGGCGCCGTCAGATGTGGCGATGCTGGGGCCGGTCACCAACGCTGCCGGCAATGGCCAGCGTCTGTGGAAGCCGGGTGCCACGCATGCGGAATGGCTGGAGATCGGACGTTGGCTCAATGAGCATCCCTCACACCAGTTGATGCCGGCGTACCGCTGCGATTTCTTCTGCATTGCGATTCGACGTGATGTTTGGAACCAGCTTGGCGGACTTGATCTTGCGTTCGGTCTCGGTTATTACGAAGACTTCGATTTCAGCCTGCGCCTGGCTAAAGCCGGTTATCGGCAAATGATCACCGAGGATGTCTTCATCCTGCATGTCGGCAGCGCCACCTTTCAGGGTAATGCGGCGGCGCGGGCACTGATCAAACGCAACAAGAAGCTGCTGCAGTCCAAGCATCCGGAGGCCCGTTTCGAGCACACGCGGCTGGGGAATCTGGCTGTGGTACAGGCCTACAGTGTTCTTGGTAACAGCGGGGCATGGACGCCTGAGTTGCAGGCGCGGGCAGCGCTTAGAGTCGATGCGCTGCGCAATGATGCACCGCGCAGCCTGATCAAACGCTGGCTGTGGAAGAGGAAGATCGGGGATTTGCTGGCAGTTTTCTCTGCGGCACCGCTCCAAGGTGCGGCCGATACACAGGAACACGCAAGTTCATGAAATCCATCACGTCGAACGTTTTCAAGTGGAGTCTGATCGTCTACCTGGTCATCCTGCCCATGGCTGACACGATTGCCTTGCGCAACCTGTTGCTTCTCGTTCTGCTTCTGCTGCTTCTGCTGCTTCTGCTGCTTCTGGTTCGGGGTACGAGTCGGACGCGAAACGTTGCGCAGCATGAAACTGTTGCTGTAGCTACCCCTGCCGCTCCTATTGTGGAGCGACTTCTTGCTACTCTTCCCGCTCTGGGCGATGGAACCTGATGTCGCCCTGGTCAATCTCAAGGGGCAATGGAGCGTCTCGATGCTGGCTTGGATCGTCGGCCTTGGTGCAGTGCTGATGCTCGACCGTCGTGGTCCGTGTGTCTGGGCTCTGGCAGGTGCCAGTACCTTCCTGGTGGGAATTCATCTGCTGCTGACTTTGATGGCCTGAGGCGGTCTTTTCGGCTCCTTGCCGGGGAGCGTCCTTTCTTGGTCGGCAATATGGCAGGCGACGATGGCCACCGTTGATCCACGGTCCGGCGTCGTCTGGAGCTGGCAGAGCGTTCCCTGGGGTTTCCGGGGGTTCGACCCGATGCACGGCAACCTAGGTTACACCGCTTCGCAGACCATTGTCCTGCTGATTGCCAGTTTAGTTCTGGCCAGGCAGGCGCACAAATTGCTGCGCGTCTAGATGGCGGCTACGGGCATCATTCTCTGCTTCTTTAGTACCGTGGTGGTCAACTCGCGGGGGGCTGTGCTTTTCAGTCTGCTTGTATTGCTTCTGGCCGTCGTTGCCTACCTGCTTCGTGTTCGCGTGGGTCACGGTGAGAGGAGTCAGGAGTCCTTCGAAACAAAGTCACATGGCAGGTGGGTTTTGCCGTTGATGGGCGCCTTGCTGGTCATCGTTTTTACCCAATCCTTGCAGACGGGTAGTCGCTGGAGATCCATGCTGGACAACGTCAGGGTCGGGTTCATGATTACGGATTCCGTCAACTTTTAGTGCAACGGTCTGGCGCCTGAAGACGAGGCCGCCATCAGGCTGCGCTTTGCGGACAAGCCGTCTTCATACGCGGATAAACTCATCGCGAACCTGATTGGTGACGGGGGCGCATTGTTCTGATGCGTGCCGGACTGCAGATGGTTGGCGAACGGCCCTGAGGACTGGATGGTTCCCGGCAGTCCTGCAAGAAACTGATGGCTGCGCGATGCAGTCACACGCCAGTGTTCGAGTTTGCACATGCGCATCAGGGCTGGATTGATACCTCGTTGGCCCTTGGTTGGAGTGGCGTGCTGCTGTGGGCCTTGTTGATGGTCTATATGCTGGTGACAGGATGGCGTGCACTGGGCCGGGAGGTAGAAGCCCCCTTGGCTTGGGCCTTGTTCCTGCTCAGCGCTTTCTGGATCCTGCGTGGCTTCGCCGATTTTGTCTATCGCGAGCACAATCTGCAGATGCAGGCCTTGCTGCTGGGTTATCTGTGGGGGCGCCTGAAACTGGAGGCCCAGCAGCCGTCCTGATGGGCTGACGCGCGGACTCAGAAGAGAGGGGCGAAATGGCGGCTGGAGCGTATCAGCCAGAGTCTCAGCCGCTCCTTTAGTCGTCGCTTCATGGGGTTGCGATAAGACACGCCGGTGCCGCCGCCTACGCCGCAGATTACGGGCGGTAGCGTGAACAGCGAGCCCCGGAAGCCCTGTTCCAGGAAGATATCCCGGAAGCATTCCTCCAGGCCATAACCATCGTCCTTGCGAATCCGGAGATGTGCGTCCTGGAAGTGTTGGCGGTAGTCCTTGCAGCTGGTGATGTAGAAGCGGGTGTCGATATAGGCCAGTCGTGTGGGTTTGAACGGCGAGAAGACATCGAGAAAGACGGCCTTGAAACGCAGTCCGCTCTGCCAGCCCGCAGCGCACGCGACGAAATTTTCTACCCAGAGCTTGGAGGTGCACTTGGCGAAGCAACCCGCCTGGGCGATGAACCTGGAATTTTCGAGGGCGAAGCGGACGATCTCTCCTTCGCCGTAGCCGCGTCCATACTGACGGACCAGCGCTTGGGGATTTTCGAAATGCAGGCATTCGATCGCTGCTGCCGGGAATTGCTCAGCGACTGCACTGGTGAAATCATGCCTGGATCCATCGCACACGACAATGCGCAGACTCGGCTCGACTTTCAGCCATTCCCGTATCGACTCTAGTGTCAGGCGGATGCGCTCCTGCGTGTCCTTCAGGGCCACGCCGGTATCGTGCACCACCACGCTGGAGGTGAGCAGGATCGGGATGCCTTTCGGTACCATGGCGTCGGCAGTCAATTCAGATCCGGCCCAGCTTGCGCCGGATGCGTCGACCGGCTCGTGAGAGCCAATTGCCGCCTTCGGCGGGCCAGTCCATCTCACGCTCCCAGGCCGACTGGTAGATCACGCCAGCGTAGAGCTGCGCCAGCTGCCCGTCGGTGATGCCGCGCCGGCGGTCCTGGTCGAATTGCCAGGCATAGTGATAGACCTTGAACAGCGGCTGGCAGGGCATCAAGGGAATGGCGCCGAAACACAGCAGGGCCTCACCGTACCAGCGGGATTCCAGTGGCGCAAGCCGGATGGCATCAACCAGGTTCATGCCGCGCGGGCGCAGATACTCCCGATCCAGGCTTTCCCAGACGCCGCGGTGCCATGGCAGTGGGAAAGGGCCGAAGGAATAGAGCCGCCCGTCGCGTTTGAACAGCGACTGCACACGCTGGGCTTCGCCCTGAAAATCGTGCAGTGCTTGCATCTTGCCCGATGCCAGGGCCGATTCCAGATACTCGTGTCCCTCATCCATCACGGTGTAGGGCGTACCGTCGCGCCATACGAAGTCGGACTGTCTGATCGGCCGGATGAAGGCTGCATCGGAGTCCAGGCAGAGGTAGCTGTCCGACAGCCCCAGTCGCCAAAACTCGGACTTGACGACCTGTTGCGAGAGGTGGCCGGGTAGTGCATTGGCGAGGTCCAGTCCGGCGTAAGGCGTATGCGCCAGGATCGCATCGTCTTCAATCACGTGTACCGGCAGGCCGGCGAGATGCTGGCGGAACAACGCGACGTCTGATTGCGGCACCGATACATAAAAAGGAATTTCTTCCTCGTTGAACTGTGCCACCGACCGCGCAAGTCGAACCACACGCCTGAGGTCTGTTTGATAGCTCTTGCAATACAGCGTGAAGGGCACAGGCATGGCGAGGGGCGGTTCGGCGGTCGGGACCGGTTATTTTTTTGTGGCAGCCAGCAAAAATTGCTTGGCCAGCAAATCGCCCAGACCCAACATGGCGAGGAACTTCTTTTGCCATCGGGTCGTATCCGTACCGATGACAGTGTCGACGCGTGCGCCCGAGGACTCGGCCAATTCGATGAGAGACCTGCGGGTGAAGAAACGCAGGTGTGTTCTGTCCAGAATGCCGGAGTCGGTGTAGTTGAAACGGCCCCGGAACGCCAGATCCACCAGGATATGGTAGTTCCTGATATTGGGCACGCTGATGATCCACAGACCGCCAGGCTTGAGCAGGCCGGCAAGCCGGCGCATCGCCTCCCAAGGATTGTTGAGGTGTTCCAGCACGTCCAGGCACAGAATCATGTCGAGCGATTCTTGGGGAATGTTCGGTAGGTCGGATTCGATATCGAGCCGGTCAAAGCGGTCGACGGAGGTGTTGTGCGGATGCAGTTCGGCATAGGGTTCCACCCCTGCCACCCAGCTGCAGTAGCCGGCTTGTTTAAGCCACTCCAGGGTGTGGCCTTCCGCGCAGCCGATTTCAAGCGCTCGGCAGGCATTTCCCTTGCCCAGACGCAGCAGCGGCTCGATTTCCAGGCGTGCCTTGGAAAAATAGTCTTGGGGTTTGTTCGTGTACAGATTCATGGCTTCATCAGCCGCGACGGTCTTCGTAGGCCGTGGTCAGCTTGAGGGCGAAGTGGAGCAGGTGGGTGGCGCGCGCGACCAGCACGCGTTTGAGGGCCATCGGGTCCTCGCCCGGGATGACTCTGCCGCGTCGTGTTGTGGTCGCCGTCAGATAGCCGGCTTGCCGCACCATGGTGCGGTGCTCGTCGCCGAAGCGGCCATAGGGATAGCAGAAGTGCCTTACTTCGCAACCCAGCCTGTCTTCCAGCTCTTTTTTGGATCCCCCAATCTGCTCACGTGCCTCATCAGGGCCTAGCCGGCTCAGGTCGGCGTGAGTACGCGTGTGAGAACCAATATCCATCCCCGCGTCGCGCCAGACGAGCCAGTCTTCCAGCGTCATCAGCGGCTTCTCGGCCACGATGCCGTGGTCCCAGCTGTTGGTGCCACCGATCATGCGGCTCACGCCGTAACAGGTCGCCGTGAACCCGAATCGCTTCAGAATCGGCAGGGCGTGTTGCACATTGTTCTGGTAGCCGTCGTCAAAGGTCAGGCCGACAACCTTGCCGTGCTTCTCGCCCTTCAGGTAAGGCTCCAGATCCCGCATGGACAGGCCCCGGTATCCCAGCAGACGCAACATGCGCATCTGCCAGGCAAAGGAGGACGGCGCCACGATCAGACCGCGCAGCGGCGTGCCGCGCGGCGGCGGTGCGTCGATCTGGTGGTACATGAGGATGGGGATGGGGTTCATGACTGCATCCGGTTCAGGTTGGCGTAGTAGCCACCCCGGGCCAGCAACTCAGCATGCGTACCATTCTCCACGATGCGCCCTTGATCCAGCACGAGGATATGGTCGGCGTGCTCGATCGTGCTCAGTCGATGCGCAATGACCAACGTGGTGCGGTTCTTCATCAGCGTGGCCAGCGCGGCCTGAACCTGCCGCTCGGATTCTGTGTCCAGCGCCGATGTGGCTTCGTCCAGGATCAGGATGGGGGCGTTTTTCAGCAGGGCGCGGGCAATGGCAATGCGCTGGCGCTGGCCGCCAGATAGTTTGGCCCCGTCTTCGCCAATGAGTGTGTCCAGGCCTTCGGGCAACTGCAGGATGAAGTCCCACGCATGGGCCGCCTTGGCGGCAGCGATGACATCTTCGCGCGTATGCTCCCAGCGGGCGCCGAAGGCGATGTTGGCGGCGACCGTGTCATTGAACAGCACGATGTCCTGGCTCACCAAGGCGATGTTGTGTCGCAGGCTTGCCAGGGTCAGTTCCTGCAGATCAATGTCGTCAATCAGGATCCGTCCCTCGGTCGGACTGTAAAAGCGCGGGATCAGCGTGCTGATGGTCGTCTTGCCGCCACCGGATGCCCCAACCAGGGCGACTGTCTGCCCCGCGTTCACCTGGAAACTGACATCGTTCAAGGCCAGCCGTTCTGAATCCGGGTAGCTGAAACTGACGTGCTCGAACCGGATATCGCCACGGGCCTGCGGTAGTTCTTGCCGACCGTCATCGGGCTCATCGGGCTCGTCGAGCAGATGAAACACGCTCTCGCAGGCTGACAGGCCGCGTTGCATGATGGGATTGATCGCGGTCAGTTGCTTGATCGGTGAGATCAGCAGGAGCATGGCGGCGATGAACGATACGAAGCCCCCCGCTGATGCGCTGGCCTGCCCGGTGGTCTGGCTCAGCGCGAGGAACGTGATGCTGGCGACCGCGACGGATGCCACCAGGTGCGTGATGGGGGTGAGGGCCGAGGCCGGAACCGCTTCGCGCATCATGGAGCGGCGAAAGCTGTCTGTGTTTCGGAAGAAGCGCTCGCGTTGCTGTTGCTGGCCACCGAATATCCTGATGACTTTGTGCGCGTCGGTTGTTTCCTCGATCGTATGCGACATGGCACGCAGAGCCTCGAAGCTGGATCTGCTCGCGGCGCGAATACGCCGGCTCATGCCCTTCAAGATGAAGGCGATCAGGGGGGCGATGGTCAGCGTGATCAGGGTCAGTTTCCAGTCAAGATAGAGCAGATACAGCAGCAGGGCGATGGCGGTAAGCGACTCGCGAACCGCGGTGACCAGCACATTGGTCGCTGCATGGTTCACATTGTCCGTGTCGTAGATCAGGCGTGAAATCAGCTTGCCGGCCGACTGTTCATGAAAGGTCTGGGTCGGCATGGTGAGGATCTTGCCGAACAGCTGGCGGCGCAGATCGATCACGAGTCTGGTTGAAATCCAGGTCATCAGGTAGTTCGTACAGAACGACAGAATGCCGCGGATGCTGAAAAGCGCCACGATGCCCAGCGGAATCAGCCACACCAGCCGGCTGTCCCCGGTCTTGAAACCGTTGTCCAGCAGATACTTCATGATGGCGGGGAACACCGGTTCCGTTGCGGCAGTAAACACCATGCCCAGCACTGCCAGGGCGAATACCCGCCAGTAGGGGCGGAGATAGCCGAGCAGGCGGGAGTAAAGCGCGCGGCTGCTGACCTCAGCAAGATGCTTCTGGGTCATGGTTGTTCCTAGGCCTTCGGCGCCGAAGACGGCGACTTCCAGGCAGCGCCCTTCTGGATTTCCAACGCCTTCACATAGCGGTAGAACGTGCCCTCGAAGTTGCCGATGGCGATGACAAAGCCGGCCCACCCATCGAGAAACCCGAGCTTGAAGAGGTAATGTTTCACAAAGGCCCAGAGTCCGTGTCCCAGGGCAGACCACATCGAGAGCTTCTTGTGCTTGATTTTTTCAGCGCCGAGCGTCGAGTAGCGGTTGGCCTTGTGCATGACCTCGCTCATGTTCTTGAACGGAAATTGCCAGATGGCGTTCTGGAGGTGGCCGATGGGCTTGGCCGAGTTGAGGATGTAGCCTTCGTGGACCGGCTTGAGGTCGTAGCTCATGCAGCCTTTACGGAACAACTGCGGCTGACGATAGTTCGGGTACCAGCCGGAATGCCTGATCCAGCGGCCCATGAAGTAATTGCGGCGCGGCATCCAGTAGGCGTCGGCTGCGGCTGGGTCGTTGATGACAGAGAGGATCTCCTGTGCCGCTTCAGGCGTGCATCGCTCGTCGGCGTCGAGGCTGAAGATCCAGTCGTGGGTGCAGGCGGCGATTGCCTGGTTACGAAGGTCGCCAAACCCTTTGAATTCAACCTGAACCACCCGGGCACCCAGTTTGGCGGCGATCTCCGGTGTGCCGTCCGTACTCCAGGAGTCCACCACGATCACCTCATCGGCCCATCGGGCGCTCTCAATGGTGGCCGCGACTTTCTCGGCCTCGTTGTAGGCGATGATGTAGACGGAAATTTTGCGCATCGGGGATGGTAGTATTCGGCGGCCTGTACCGACGGTGCAGGGCGCTGCGAGCGGGTTGCCAGCCTCGTAGTCTAGTTCAAAATGGATACTTCCGACCTGCTCTCCGTGGTGATCACGACCTACAACCGCAGCGATGCACTGCTGGCGGTGCTTCACGGCTTGTCGCGCCAGACGGATCGCCGCTTCGAAGTCATCGTGGCTGACGATGGCTCGCGCGAGGAGCATCGGAGACCCATCCTGGAGTCTGCGGTGGCCCGGGCCTTGCGCGTCGTGCATGTCTGGCATCCGGATGTCGGTTTTACGGCGTCGCGCGTGCGAAACCGGGGTGTCGCTGCCGCCAGCGGCCAATACATCGTTTTTCTCGATGGCGACTGCGTTCCCGAGGTTGATTTCATTGCCCGGCACAAATGGCTGGCCCAGCCTGGGTTTTTCGTCAACGGCAGCCGTGTGCTGCTGTCGCCCGAGTTCACCCGGCAGGTGGAGAGCGGCCGCGAGCAGATATGCGGGCGTTCCCGGGCTTATTGGCTCAAGCAGCGCCTGCGGGGGCATGCCAGCAAGCTTACCGCTTTGCTTCGCTTGCCTGACTGGTCCGACCGTGTGCAACGGGCCTTTTCCTGGAAAGGCATACGCAGCTGCAACATGGGCGTATGGCGCACGGATTTTGAGCGCGTGGATGGCTTCGACGAGTCTTTTGTCGGTTGGGGCCACGAGGATGCCGACTTCGTGCTGCGCCTGCACCACAGCGGCCTGGCACGCAAGAACGGTTTTTGCGCCACCGAGGTCTACCATCTCTGGCACCAGGAGGCAGCGCGCGACCGTGAGTCGCAGAATGCCCGAACCGTGCAGGAGCGGGAGAAATCCGATGTGGTGCGGGCGACCCTGGGTTATTCGCAGCAGCGCATCAATGACGATGCCGTGCTCACAAGATTGGGATAATGGAAAAATGTTGAAACGCTCTTTGTTGTGTCTGCTCGCTGGTCTGGCCAGTCTGCCCGCCTGGGCCCAGTTCCGCGTCGAAGTCTCCGGCATCGGTCTGACCCAATTGCCCATTGCCATCGCGCCGTTCCGCGGGGATGACGTTGCGCCGCAGAAGATGGGAGCCATTGTCCAGGCCGACCTCGAGCGCAGTGGCCAGTTTCGCCTGATTGATGCTTCCGGCAGCGGGCTGGACGAAAATGCCCGGCCCGACATGTCACCATGGCGCCAGAAGGGCGCCGATTCGCTGGCCGCCGGCAGCGTGACCCGGCTGGCCGATGGCCGCTACGACGTGCGCTTCCGCCTCTGGGACGTGGTGCGCGGCCAGGATCTGGGGGGGCAGAGCTATGCCGTCACGGTCGGAGACCTGCGTCTGGCGGCGCACCGTATCGCCGACTTCATCTACGAGAAACTCACCGGCGACAAAGGCGCTTTCTCCACCCGCATCGCCTACGTCACCAAGGCGGCGCAACGCTACAGCTTGTGGGTGGCCGATGCCGATGGAGAAAATGCCCAGGCGGCTCTGACCAGCCCCGAGCCGATCATTTCTCCAGCTTGGTCGCCCAATGGGACGCAGCTGGCATACGTCTCTTTCGAATCGCGCAAACCGGTGGTCTACGTCCACGACATTGCCAGCGGTCGACGCCGCCTGGTGGCCAATTTCCGTGGCTCCAACAGCGCGCCCGCCTGGTCGCCCGATGGCCGCACCCTGGCCGTGACCCTCAGCCGCGATGGCGTGTCGCAGATTTATGGCCTCGATGCAGCCGTCGGTGGCGAGCCTCGCCGTCTGTCGCAATCGTCCAGCATCGACACCGAACCGGTGTACTCCCCAGATGGCAAAAACATCTACTTCGTGAGCGACCGTGGCGGCAACCCGCAGATCTATCGCATGCCGGCATCGGGCGGTGCGGCCGAGCGCGTGACCTTTACCGGCACTTACAACATTTCGCCCTCCATCAGCCAGGACGGCCGCTGGCTCGCTTATATTTCCCGCGTGAGCGGCGCCTTCAAGCTGCATGTGATGGATCTCGCCAGCGGCAACACGAACCCGATCACGGAAACCAGTGCCGACGAAAGCCCGAGTTTTGCGCCCAACAGCCGCCTGATCGTCTACGCGACCAAGCAGCAGGATCGCGAAGCATTGATGACGACGACGCTGGACGGCAAGCTCAAGGCGCGGCTGGCCGGGCAGGGCGGAGACATCCGCGAACCGGACTGGGGTCCGTTTCAGAAGCAGAATTAATTGAATCCAACACACTCACACTTCACAGGAGCTTTTAGATGTCGATGAAAAAATACGTGCTCGTTTTGGGCGCTGCGCTGCTGATGGCAGGTTGCGGCTCTTCCGTCAAGCTGGACGATGTGCCGGTGGAAGATCGCTCGGGTGCCTCCGTCGGGGCTGACAGCAATGCGGCGGGCAAGAATGGCGTGACGTCGGTCGACCTCGACAAGAGCAAGTCGGGCGTCGCTCCGGCAGGTCCACGCGTGGTCTATTTCGACTATGACAGCTTCGTGATCAAACCCGAGTTTCAGTCCGTGGTCGAGGCGCATGCCCGCCACATCAAGGCGGACAAGGGACGCAAAGTCGCCATTGAAGGCCATACCGACGAGCGTGGCGGTCGCGAATACAACCTGGCGCTGGGCCAGAAGCGTGCCGAGGCTGTGCGCCGCGCCATGGTGTTGCTCGGTGCTGCAGACAGCCAGGTCGAGGCGGTGAGCTTCGGCAAGGAGAAGCCGGCAGCCCAGGGCAGCGACGAAGCAGCCTGGTCCAAGAACCGCCGCGCTGAAATCAGCTACCGCTGAAATCTGCAGGAGGCACGGCCGTGACCCCTTATTCGCGACTGGCAGCTGCGCTGCTGTTTGGCTGGGCCGCCTGCGCAGCCCACGCCGGCTTGTTCGAGGACGATGAGGCCCGGCGGGCCATCGTCGATCTGCGCAGCAGTCAGGAAGAAGCACGTCGTTCCGGCGAGGAGATGCGGCGCAGCATGGTCGATCTGCAAAACCAGATCGAAGTCTTGCGTGCTGATCTGGCCAGAATGCATGGGCAGAATGAACAGCTCGCCCGCAGCGTGTCCGAGCTTCAGCGCCAGCAGAAAGACGTGATGCAGGGGGTGGATGATCGTCTGCGCAAATTCGAGCCCAGCAAAGTCTCGGTCGATGGCCGTGAATTCATGGCCGAACCGGCGGAGAAGCGCGATTTCGAAGCTGCGCTCGGCATCTTCCGCAAAGGCGATTTTGCTGCGTCCCAGGTCGCATTCCTTGATTTCCTGAAGCGTAATCCGCAAAGCGGCTATGTGCCATCAGCCTACTTCTGGCTTGGCAATGCCCGTTATGCCACACGCGACTACAAGGATGCGATACAGAACTTCCGATCGCTGCTGGTGCAGGCGCCCGACCATTTGCGTGCACCCGAGGCCGTGCTCTCGATCGCCAACTGCCAGATAGAGCTGAAAGACCTGCGCGGTGCGCGCAAGACGCTGGAAGAGCTGGTCAAGGCCTATCCGCAATCGGAGGCCGCGGCCGCGGCCAAGGACCGGCTGGCCCGGCTCAAATAAGCAGGATCGCCTAAAATCCAGGGATGCAAGTCTCTGAATTGTCCGCGCTCAACGCGCAGGTGTTGATCGCCGCCTTCGTTCTCTCCGTCCTCTTCGGCGCCATCACGCAACGTAGTCACTTCTGCACCATGGGGGCCGTCAGCGACGTCGTCAACATGGGCGACTGGACCCGGATGCGCCAGTGGGGTCTGGCCGTTGGTGTCGCCATGGCCGGTTTTGCGCTGCTGGCCTATGCCGGCACCATCGATCCAACCAAAACCCTGCATGCCTCCAACCGCTGGCTCTGGCTCTCCGCCGCCGTCGGTGGCGCGCTGTTCGGCTTCGGCATGGTGCTGGCTTCCGGCTGCGGCAGCAAAACGCTGGTGCGTGTCGGCGGCGGCAGCCTGAAATCGCTGGTGGTCGTGCTGGTCATGGGCTTGGCGGCCTTCGCCACCATGAAAGGCATCACCGCCGTCGTGCGCGTCGCCAGCGTCGACCGGATCGCCACTGACTTTTCCACGGTCGTCAACCTGCCGCACCTTGCTGCTGCCGCCTTCGGCCTCCAGCCAGCCCTGATGACTTTGGTGCTGGGCCTCCTCATCGGCGGTGGGCTGATCGTCTGGGCACTGAGCGGCCGCGAGTTTTGCCGTTTTGACAACCTCCTGGGTGGACTGGGAGTCGGCGCCATCATCGTTGCGATGTGGTGGGTCAGCGGGCACCTGGGTTTTGTCGCTGAGCACCCGGAAACCCTGGGTGAGGTCTTCCTGGCCACCAATTCCGGTCGCTCCGAGTCCTTGAGCTTTGTGGCGCCGATCGCCTATAGCCTCGACTGGCTGATGTTTTTCAGCGACAAGAGCAAGGTTCTGACCGTGGGCATCGTGTCGGTTGCCGGGGTCATCGCTGGTGCGGCCATCATGGCCCTGTCCAGCGGCAGTTTCCGCTGGGAAGGGTTTCGCAGCACGGAAGACCTGGCCAATCATCTTGTGGGCGCTGTACTCATGGGGATGGGGGGCGTGACCGCCATGGGCTGCACCATCGGTCAGGGCCTGACGGGGTTGTCCACCTTGGGTGCTACGAGTTTCATAGCAGTTGCCGCAATTGTGGCAGGGGCTATGGCCGCATTCAAGTATCAGATGTGGCGCCTTGAACGGGTCGCCTGAACCTGACGGCATGGATGCCGACCGCCGCTTCGGCGGCCTGGAGCGCCTGTACGGCGCGGCCGGTGCGCAGCGCATCCGTGCTTCCCATGTCGCAGTCATCGGTATCGGTGGCGTCGGCTCCTGGGCGGTGGAAGCCTTGGCGCGCAGCGGCGTCGGTCGGCTGACACTGATCGATCTCGATCACGTGGCCGAATCCAACATCAACCGTCAGATCCACGCGCTTGAATCGACGCTGGGGCAGGCCAAGGTGCTGGCCATGCGCGAGCGGATTGCCCAGATCAATCCGGATTGCCGGGTCCAATGCATTGAAGAGTTTGTTGAGCCGGATAACTGGCCTGGCTTGCTGCCGGCAGGCGTGGATGCCGTCATCGACGCTTGCGACCAGGTGCGGGCTAAAACGGCAATGGCGGCCTGGGCGCTGCGGAACAAGACCCTCTTCATCACGGTTGGCGCCGCCGGCGGCAAGCGCTTGGCGCACAAGGTCGACATCGAGGATCTGAGCAAGACCACGCATGATCCGCTGCTGGCCCAGCTGCGCTACCGTCTGCGACGTGAACATGGCGCTGCGCGCGACGGCAAGAAAATCGGCATCACCTGTGTTTTCAGTCGCGAGTCGGTCAGCCAGCCGGATGCCTCCTGTGCCGTCGAAGGCGATGGCACGCTCAATTGCAGCGGCTACGGCTCACAGGTGTCCGTGACAGCCACCTTCGGTCAGTGCGCGGCAGGCTGGTTGATGAATGAAATTTCAGCACGAACTTGAAGAGGGTCTGAAAAAAACGCTATAATTTGAGGCTTAGCAGAACAGCAAAAATGGTTTTGCTATGACCCTGATGGGACGTTAGCTCAGTTGGTAGAGCAGCGGACTTTTAATCCGTTGGTCGCAGGTTCGAATCCTGCACGTCCTACCAAATCCAAGGGGCCTGGTCGCAAGACCAGGCCCTTTTTCTTGTCCGGGCGCGATCAAACACCATGCCCCGTTATCCCCGTGGCACGTGGTTAAGGCTGTGGATATCGTCCTGAACAAGTCGGGCCAGCCGCGCGGGCATTGGCTTGGCAGCCGATGCTCAAAATGAAGGCATGGCATCGTGGTGTGCACATGTCGTGCTGGTTGTCAGCGTGGCGACGGAGCCATCTCTTCAGGTCTGGCAACAAGTCCATCGGGTGACCCGTCCTGAATTAGGTTGACACCTGGGACGGTGATTCAAGCTGGCAGATGCCGGCCAAAGACGCCCGATGCACCTTATCGGGCGTTTGCATTTTCAGCGACAGATGCGGACGCTCGGCGTTATAGATCTGCACCGACTCGCGCACCATGCGCCGGGCCTGCTCTAAGTCTGCGGGCCGTTGCAGTAGC